>OJKE01000082.1_pt1 | contig 73938 bp, 75 predicted proteins | sample 1596501 | NCBI WGS metagenome assembly OJKE01 (sample SAMEA4350125, study PRJEB24818) | metagenome | biome: human; feature: gut; material: faeces | place: Denmark | collected 2013-09
TCGCTGGACCTGTACGAAGGCGAGACCCTTGCCATCGTGGGCGAGTCCGGCTCGGGCAAGTCCGTATTCACCAAGAACTTTGTGGGTATGCTGGATGCCAACGGTAAGATCACCGGCGGCTCCATCATGTTTGAAGGCCGCGATATGACCAAGTTCACCGAGAAGGATTGGCTGGGTGTCCGCGGCAAGAAGATCGCCATGGTCATGCAGGACCCTATGACTAGCCTGAACCCGCTGAAGAAGATCGGCAAGCAGATCCAGGAGAGCATTGAGCATCACCAGGGTCTGAAGGGCGAGGAAGCCAAAAAGGCTGCCATCGAGATGCTGGGCAAGGTGGGTATCCCCGACCCCGAGCGTCGGTACGAGCAGTACCCCCACGAGTTCTCCGGCGGTATGCGTCAGCGTGTCGTCATTGCCATTGCAGCGGCCTGCCGCCCGCAGATCCTGATCTGCGACGAGCCCACCACTGCACTGGACGTGACCATTCAGGCACAGATCCTGCAGCTGATCCGCGACCTGCAGAAGGAGCTGGGCATGTCCGTTATCTACATCACCCATGACCTGGGCGTTGTGGCAAACGTGGCAGACCGTGTGGCCGTGATGTATGCCGGCCAGATCGTGGAATACGGCACCGTGGAGGAGATCTTCTACGACGCATGGCACCCCTACACCTGGGCTCTGCTGCAGGCTTTGCCGCAGCTGGGCACCAAGGGTGAGGCCCTGCCCAGCGTGGATGGTACTCCCCCGAACCTGTTCAACGAGATCAAGGGTGACGCATTTGCGCCCCGCAACAAGCATGCGCTGGCAATCGACTTTGTGCAAGAGCCTCCGTTCTTCCAGGTGTCCGAGACCCACGCCGCAAAGACCTGGTATCTGGACCCGCGCGCTCCCAAGATCGAGCGGCCGCACTCCATCCAGAACCTGCGTGAGAAAATGGGAAAGATGGGAGGCGCCAACTTAAATGGCTGAACGCGAAAAGCTGATTGAGCTGAAAGACCTTCAGATCACCTTTGGCTCCGGTAAGAAGAAATTTGTTGCTGTCGATCATGTCAACTTTGACATCTATAAGGGCGAGACCTTCTCGCTGGTCGGCGAGTCCGGCTCCGGCAAGACCACCATTGGCCGTGCCATCTGCCGCATCAACCCGACCTCCGGCGGCGACATCTTCTTCAAGGGCCAGAAGATCAACGGCAAGATTTCCAAGGAACTGGACAAGGAGGTCATCCGTAAGATCCAGATGATCTTCCAGGACCCCATGGCTTCGCTGAACGAGCGCGCCAAGGTGGAGTATATCATTGCTGAGGGCCTGCTGAACCATCATCTCTACAAGGATCAGGAAGACCTGCATGAAAAGGTGATGAACGCCCTGCATGAGGTCGGCCTGCTGCCGGAGTTTGCCTCCCGCTTCCCCCATGAGTTCTCGGGCGGCCAGCGCCAGCGCATCGGCATTGCCCGTGCGCTGGTCATGGAGCCGGAGTTCATCGTGGCCGATGAGCCCATCTCTGCACTGGATGTCTCCATCCGTGCACAGGTGCTGAACCTGCTGAACGAGATGAAGAAGAGCCGCGGCTTGACCTACCTGTTCATTGCACATGACCTGTCGGTGGTCCGGTTCATCTCGGATCGTATCGCTGTTATCAGCAAGGGCCGTATCGTGGAGCTGGCTGAGGCGGAGGAGCTGTTCCTCCATCCGCTGCATCCCTACACCAAAGCCCTGCTGAGCGCGGTTCCCATCCCTGACCCCAGCCTTGAAAAGCACAAGAAGCTGCTGGTCTATGACCCCTCGATCCACGATTACAGCGTGGATAAGCCGGTCTGGGAAGAGATCGCAAACGGCCACTTCGTGTATGGCAACCAGCGTGAGCTGGAAGGCTACCGCAAGGAGTATGAAAGCCAGCTGTAAGCTGAACCGCTTTCCTGTATTTTAACACAATGACCCCGCCGCGCTGGGAGCTTTCCCGCGCGGCGGGGTTTTGTGCTGCTATGGAGAGAAAAAAGAACCGGACGCTTCAAAAACGTCCGGTTCTGCTTTTTGCTATGGGTTCACGCGATCAGGCCTGAGTGGCTGCGTCGAATGCGGCAGCAAACTCATCGTACTGTTCGGTAGTGTAGGCCTCCTCGCTGGTCTCCCAATTCACAGCCTTGTAGTTGCAGGGACCATACATTGCGTTGATCTTGCTGTACTCGTTGACGTGGGTCAGGCACCAGGTGATATCGTAGACGGTGGGGAAGATCAGGTTCTCGTCCAGGAAGTAAGCCTCGGCCTTGGCAAATGCGGCGTAGCGCGCGTCAGTGTCGTCAACGATGGCACGGCCCTCGTTCACCAGATCGGTGAACTTCTCGTAGGCTGCAACCAGATCCTTCTGGTAGCTGGCGGGGCCATTGTTCACAATGCCTGCGATGTTGGTCATGTTGCAGCTGTAGTAAGCATTGTCGTCGTGAACGATGATCTGGGTCAGGAAGTTGATGGGATCGCCGAAGTCAGCGCCCCAGCCCATGTGGACGAAGCTCTGCAGCTTGGGCGCCACGACTTCCTTCATGGTGGAGGACACGAAGGTGTTGACATCCAGCACGATGAAGTCATCGCCGAAGCTGTCGGTGAAGCACTGCTTCAGGACGGTTGCGCTGTCCAGAGCGGAGGTGGAGCCGGCCAGAATGTAGTAGGAGCAGTGAACAGGGAAGGTGACACCAATGGCGCTCAGCTCTTCCATGGCCTGCTTCTTCAGCTCGGTGATGTCGCCGTTGTTGGCGCGCAGGCGCTTCATGGTCTTGCCATCGTAAGCCTCGCCGTCCAGACCCATCTCCTTGGCCACCAGGTTGGTATAGTCGGTGCCGTCAGAGGTGTAGCACAGGCCCTTCATGGTGAAGAAGTCGTTCTCACACTTCAGGGGATTGATGGGGTTGTAACGGGCGAAGAACTTGTTCAGCACCATGCCCTTGGAGAAGCACTGACGGAAGGCCTTGTTGGCAATGGCCTTGTTCCAGTTCTCATCGGGGGTGCCATCGGTGTTCTTCTTGTCGTAGTTGAAGATGAAGCAGTAGCTGAACTTCTTGGCACGCTTCTCGCACAGCTGCTGATTGTACTCGTTGGAAGGATCGGACTGAATGGTGGTGATGTTGCTCTCGCCCAGGTCCACCTCGTCCAGCTCGCGGTTCTGATACAGCTGCAAGCTGATGGAACCGTCGCTGATCATGGTGACAGTGAAGCGCTCAAAGCGGCTGACGTTGGCAGCATCGTAGTAGTTGGGGTTGGGAATGTAGCTCTTGGTGTTGCCCTGGATGTACTCCTCTACCACATAGGGTCCGTTGTACCACATGGTGGTGTTGTCGCAGCTCCGGAAGCCATCGACACCCAGCTCCTCGATCAGAGCAGGGGCCACGGGGTAGAAGCTGTTGTAGGCGGCAACGGTATCAAAGTAGGGGCAGGCGCTGGGGCAGGTGAACACCAGAGTGTAATCATCCGGAGCCTCAATGCCCACACCGGCAGCCAGCATGTCCTCGTAGGTCATGTCAGCGGCAGCGTCACCGGCTTCCTTGGTCAGCTCGTAGTACTCGTAAGCACCCACAATGGTATCGTTGGGCATGGAGGTGTTGTTGGCTTCGTTCTTGATGGCGTTCATCACCCATTCAAAACCAACCAGGAAGTCCTTGCTGGTCAGGTGAGCCTTCACCTCACCGTTGCAATCCACCCAGTCCACGTCGTCCCGCAGGTGGAAGGTCCAGACAGTGGCATCCTCATTGTGCTCCCAGCTGGAAGCGATGGCGGGCACCACCTTGCCGTAGCGGTCAAAGCTCAGCAGACCGTCCCACAGGTTGGTGACCACGTTGGCATCTTCAGCCTTCTGGGTGTACAGCATGTTCCAGCTTTCCAGCTCACGGTTGCCGCTCTCAAAGGAGATGAACTCCTTCAGGGGGGTAGCGCCGGTGGAGTTGGGGGCAGCAGCGCCGCTGGCGGCAGCACCATTGCCGGTGTTGTTGGACTTTTCGCCGCAGGCTGCCAGCAGGCTGGCGGCACCCACAGCACCTGCACCCTTCAGGAAGGTGCGGCGATCAAAATTGAAGCTCATTGGATGATCCTCCCAGATCTTGCGCGGACAGAGCCGCGCGTTTTTCCTTTTCCTAAACGCAGTGAGGCTGTCTGCCTTTCCAAAAAGTGCACAGGAAAGACAAAAGTCACACCACGGTATATTTTAGCACTTTACTGAAAAGAAGTCAATCCGCAACAGCATAGAATTGGAAACAAAACGGTGACAAACACTTTCATGGGAAAAGAATGTGGAAAAAATTACTATAAAATGGAAAGAACTGTATATCTGTGAAGAACAGGCGAAAGAGAGAAACTGTTCACGTTGTGCGCACAAAACAGCTATCTTTTTTCACAAAAACATGATACAATAAAGTGTATCTGCATCAATAAGGAGCGCACCATGAAGAAACTGACCTCGATGTACAAACGCTACATGTTCCACCCCATTTTATATAAGACCGTGACCCGCACCTCCATTGTGGCCGTGCTGATGCTGCTGTGGCAGCGCTATGTCAGCGATGGTACGTTTACCATCTGGGAGGCCCCGGGCTTTCTGTGCGGCGTGGTGCTGCTCATCTGGGCCTGGGTGGACTACCTGCGGCTGGATGGCGTGACCATCCACCATCTGCTGGAGGAATTCAAGGGGATGGGCAAGCGGCAGAAAAAGGTCCACTCCACCCGCTCCATCATCGACTATGCGGATGAGAAGATCGTCTCCTTTGAGGAGCTGGAACCCGAGGAGCGCACCTATTGCAGCCTGCTCTCCAATCTGGTGCTGGGCCTGCCGCTGGTCGCTGCTGCGCTGATCGCCAGCGTGCTGTAAGGGGGCCGCGGCATGGAACAAGAGCACAAGCAGCTGGTCATCGGCATTCTGGCCCATGTGGACAGCGGCAAGACCACCCTTTCCGAGGCCCTGCTCTACGGCACCGGCACCATCCGCAAGCTGGGCCGGGTGGACCATAAGGATGCCTTTCTGGACACCGACGCGCTGGAAAAGGCGCGCGGCATTACCATTTTCTCCAAGCAGGCCCTCTTCACGGCGGGCAATACCGATTTTACCCTGCTGGACACCCCGGGCCATGTGGATTTTTCCACGGAGACCGAGCGGACACTGCAGGTGCTGGATTATGCGGTGCTGGTCATCAGCGGCACCGACGGCGTGCAGAGCCATACCGAGACGCTCTGGCGGTTGCTGCGGCGGTACCGCATCCCCACCTTTGTGTTCGTGAACAAGATGGACCTGCCCGGCCCGGGCAGGGAAGCGCTTCTGACCCAGCTGAACCGTCGGCTGGGGGATGGCTTTGTGGATTTTGGGGCAGAGCAGGCCGACCGGGACGAGGCGCTGGCTCTCTGCGATGAGCGGCTGATGGAGGCAATGCTGGACCGGGGAAACCTGACCGATACCGACCTCATCCCCGCCATTGCCCGGCGGCATGTGTTTCCCTGCTGGTTTGGCTCAGCCCTGAAGCTGCAGGGTGTGGATGCGCTGGTGGAGGGCCTGGACCGCTATACCCGCCCGGCCCCCGCACTGGAAGCCTTCGGGGCCAAGGTGTTCAAGGTGAGCCAGGATGAGCAGGGAAACCGCCTGACCTGGCTGCGGGTGACCGGCGGCGCGCTCAAAGTGAAAGCCCAGCTCACCGGAGAAGCCGACGGGGAGCCATGGGCCGAAAAGGCCAACCAGCTGCGGCTCTACTCCGGCGCAAAGTTTACGCTGGCGGAGTGCATCGGCCCCGGCCAGGTGTGTGCTGTCACCGGCCTGACCAGAGCCCGCCCGGGCGAGGGTCTGGGGGCGGAACGGGACAGCGACCTGCCGGTGCTGGAGCCGGTGCTGAGCTATCAGGTGCTGCTGCCCGAGGGCGCGGATGTGCACGCCGCGCTGGGAAAGCTCCATCGGCTGGAAGAGGAGGAGCCCCAGCTTCATGTGGTTTGGAACGAGACCCTGGGCGAGATCCATGTCCAGCTGATGGGCGAGATCCAGCTGGAGGTGCTGAAAAGCCTGCTGGCCGAGCGGTACGGGCTGGAGGTCAGCTTCGGACCCGGCGGCATCCTGTATAAGGAGACCATCACCGAAGCCATGGAGGGTGTGGGCCACTACGAGCCCCTGCGCCACTATGCAGAAGTCCACCTCAAGCTGGAGCCGCTGCCCCGGGGCAGCGGGATGCAGTTTGCCGCCGACTGCCGGGAAGAGGTGCTGGACAAGAACTGGCAGCGGCTGGTGCTGACGCATCTTGAGGAAAAGCAGCATCTGGGCGTGCTCATCGGGGCTCCTCTGACCGATGTGAAGATCACCCTCATTGCGGGCCGCGCCCACCTCAAGCACACCGAGGGCGGCGACTTCCGGCAGGCGACCTACCGCGCCGTCCGGCAGGGCCTGATGATGGCAGACCAGATCCACAAGACCCAGCTGCTGGAGCCGTGGTATGCCTTCCGGCTGGAGCTGCCCTCTGACAACGTGGGCCGCGCCATGAACGATATCCAGAACATGGGCGGCAGCTTTGACCCACCCGAGACCGGAGCCGACGGGGATACAACCCTGCTCACCGGCACGGCACCGGCCTCCACCATGCGCAGCTACCCCATGGAGGTGGTGGGCTACACCCGGGGCAGGGGACACCTGACCCTGACGCTGGACGGCTACCGTCCCTGCCACAATGCAGCAGAGGTCATCGAGGCCGCGGGCTATGAGCCGGAACACGACCTCGACAACCCGGCAGATTCGGTGTTCTGCGCCCACGGGGCCGGATTTGTGGTGCCCTGGGAACAGGTGCGCAGCCACATGCATGTAGACAGCGGCTGGGGCAAGACAGCAAAGACCGAGGAAACGGTGCAGGCCCGTCCCCGACGGATGGCCGCCTACCGCGCCACCCTGGAAGAGGATGCTGAGCTGCTGAAGATCTTTGAACAGACCTATGGGCCCATCAAGCGGGACCCGCTGGCGGCGTTCCGCCCCACCCAGAAGCGGGAACGCCCCGATTTCAACGCCGAGCAGTGGGAGATCCAGCCTGAATACCTGCTGGTGGACGGCTACAACATCATCTTTGCATGGGACGAGCTGAACGCACTCTCCAAAGAGAGCCTGGAAGCGGCCCGCCACAGGCTGATGGACATCCTCTGCAACTATCAGGGCTTTAAGAAGTGCGTGCTCATCCTTGTGTTTGATGCCTACCGTGTGCCGGGCAGCCCCGGCAGCATAGAGCAGTACCACAATATCCATGTGGTCTACACCCGGGAGGCCGAGACCGCCGATATGTTCATCGAGCGTGTCACCCATGAGATCGGCAAGGGCCGCCGCGTCCGTGTGGCCACCTCCGATGGCATGGAACAGGTCATCATCCTGGGCCATGGTGCCCTCCGTGTCTCTGCCCGCATGTTCCATGAAGAGGTGCAGGAGGCGGAGAAGGAGATCCGGAGGTATTTGCAGGGAACGGATTAAACCTCTCCGTCATCCCTGCGGGATGCCACCGTCCGGGTTGCGGCTCCCAGCGTCCGCTTCGTGCAAAATTTTACACTTGCGTCCCGCTGGCCGCTGCCCCAACAACTCCTCCCTGTTTCCGCCACTGGCGGCGGTCGTCGTTGTTGCCCTAATAGGGGAGGCCTTGGCAAAGAGGGCGAGCTTTACGAAATGCCAAGGCCCCCCCTATTAGCGGGGGCTGTCACGCAAAGCGTGACTGGGGGGTTAAACCACAGTAGGAAAGGAGCCGCCTATGTTCGAAACAACTTCTGATTTTGTTTGGCAAAAGATCCAACCCCGCCCCCGGAATGCGCATAAGGGGACCTTTGGCTCCGTGCTGGCGGTGGCGGGCAGTGCGTCCTACCGGGGCGCGGCGGCGCTGGCCGTGGAAGGTGCCCTGCGCACAGGGGCCGGCATCGTTACGTTGGCAAGTGTGGAACCGGTGCTGGCGGCTGTGGCCGCCCGCCTGCCCGAGTGCTGTCTCTGCCCCTGCGAAGCGGGGGCCGAGGGCGGCATCTCGCCCCAAAATATTGAGCATATCCGGCGGCAGAAGGCCTCTGTTCTGTTGGCGGGCCCCGGGCTGGGCTATACGGCCCAGAGCGCGGCCCGTGCCGCCGAGACCCGAGCGCTGGTAAAAACACTCCTGCCCGGTTTTTCCGGCAGTGCAGTGCTGGATGCGGACGGACTGAACGCGGCCGCTGACCTGCTCCAAACGGAAAAAATGCTTCACCCTCAAGGAGAACTGATTTTAACGCCCCACCCCGGCGAGATGGCCCGGCTGACCGGACACTCTGCGGCAGAGATCAATGCGGACCGGGAAGGCATGGCGCTGTGCTATGCGAAAGCATGGGATGCTGTGGTGGTGCTGAAGGGGGCGCACACCGTCATTGCAGGGCCGGATGGCCGCTGTGCGGTCAATCCCACCGGCAACCCGGGGCTTTCCCGGGGCGGCAGCGGGGATGTGCTGGCGGGCATGACCAGCGCCCTGCTGGCCTGCGGCCTGCCTGCCTTTGAGGCCGCTGCCTGTGCCGTTTATCTCCATGGTGCAGCTGCCGACCGTGCCGCTGCCCTGCACGGGGAAACCGGGATGCTCCCGCATGATCTGCTGGATGCGCTGGGGACTCTGTTTGCCGAAAACGGGCGCTGAGCAAGGGGACGATCCCATCAAAAAAAGAAACGCTTCCTTTCCTCTGGATTTGTGTTATACTGGAGCTATCCAAAACACAACGATCTGCCGGAAAGGAAGCGTTTCTTTTATGGTTCCTGCACTGGAAAAAATCATTGCCGAGAGCGACCGCATCGTCTTTTTTGGCGGCGCGGGGGTCTCCACCGAAAGCGGCATCCCTGATTTCCGCAGCGTGGACGGCCTGTACCACCAGAAGTACGATTACCCGCCCGAGACCATCCTGAGCCACACCTTCTGGGAGGAGAACCCCGAGGAGTTCTACCGGTTCTACCGGGATAAGCTCATTGTGAAGGGGGCAAAGCCCAACGCTGCCCACCTGCGGCTGGCAAAGCTGGAGCGGGAGGGCAGGCTGAAAGCCATCGTCACCCAGAACATCGACGGCCTGCATCAGGCGGCGGGCTCCAAGACCGTTTACGAGCTCCACGGCAGCACCCTGCGCAACTACTGCGTGAAGTGCGGCGCGTTCTACGATGTGGACTTCATTGCCAACAGTACCGGCGTGCCCCGCTGCCCCAAGTGCGGCGGCATCGTCAAGCCGGATGTCGTCCTGTACGAGGAAGGGCTGGACGAGGAGGTGCTCTCCGGGGCCGTGTCTGCCATCCGCAAGGCGGATACTCTCATCATCGGCGGCACCAGTCTGGTGGTCTACCCGGCGGCGGGGCTTATCCGGTACTTCCGGGGCCGCCATCTGGTGGTCATCAATATGCAGCCCACCGGGGCCGATGCGCAGGCCGACCTGTGCATTGCCAAGCCCATCGGTCAGGTGCTGAGCGAGGACGTATTGTTGGAGGACTGAGATGAAAGCTGTCATTCTGGAAAGCTATGTCATGGAGGAAGGCGACCTCGACTGGTCGGGGGTAAAGGCGCTGGTGCCCGATACCGCCAGCTATGTCCGCACGGCCTACGAGGAGATCGCCCCCCGCATTGGAGATGCGGACATCGTTCTGCTGAATAAGTGCCGCATGGATGAGAAGATCTTACAGCAGTGCCCGAACCTGAAATGGGTGGGCATCATCGCCACGGGCACCGACAACCTGGATCTGGAAGCCTGCCGCCGCCACGGCGTTGCAGTGGCCAATGTGCCGGGCTATTCTACCTACAGCGTGGCCCAGATGACCTTCAGCCTGCTGCTGGCTATCTGCCAATGCGCGGAGCGCTACAACCGTGCCGTCAAGCAGGGATGCTGGCAGCTGGATATCCCGGAGAGCATCGGCCTGCTGCCCCAGATGGAGCTCTATGGCAAGACCTATGGCGTTTACGGCTATGGCAGCATCGGGCGGCAGTCGGCCCGCATTGCCAGAGCCTTTGGCATGGAGGTGCTGGTCTGCACCCGCACCGTCCGGCCCGAATACGCCGCCGACGGTGTGGAGTTTGTGGATTATGATACCCTGCTGAGACGGTGCGATATCCTCAGCCTGCACTGCCCGGCCACGCCCCAGACCCGGGGCCTTGTCAACGCGGAGGCGCTGGCGAAGATGAAGCCCGGGGCCATTCTGCTCAACACGGCCCGGGGCGCGCTGGTGGATGAGAAGGCCGTGGCAGCGGCCCTCCACAGCGGTCAGCTGGGCTTTTACGGGGCCGATGCCTTTGTCACCGAGCCTCTGCCTCAGGAAAGTCCCCTGCGGGCAGAACCCCACGCTATCCTCACACCGCACATTGCGTGGACGACCCGGGAGGCTTTGCAGAACCTGATGGACATTACCACCCGGAACCTGCGCACCTGGCTGGAAGGAAACGGCGAGCACATTGTCAACAGATAAAAAGGAGAGATGAATCATGCAGGCAACCATTCACAACGAATTCCTGACCCTGACCGTGGATACCCATGGTGCTGAAGCAGTCAGCCTGAAAAATGCCGCCGGGCAGGAGATGCTCTGGCAGGCCGACCCGGCTGTCTGGAAGCGCCACGCCCCCATCCTTTTCCCCTGGACAGGCAAGCTGACCGGCGGGGCCTTTACCCATAAAGGCAAGACCTACCCCGGAGGGCAGCACGGCTTTGCCCGGGACGTGGAGCACACCCTGCTCTGCGCCGAGGGCGACACCATCCGGCTGGAGCTGCGCTCGGATGAAAAGAGCAAGGCAGAGCGCTTCCCGTTTGATTTTGTTCTGACCAGCACCTTCCGGCTGGAGGGCAGGACGGTGCACCACACCCTGACCGTCACCAACCCCGCCGATGCCGCCGAGGAGCTGCAGTTCGGCATCGGCTACCACCCGGCGTTCCGCATCCCCTTTGATGACCAGCACACCACCACCGATTACGAGTTCCGCTTCGACCAGCCGGAGAGTCCGATGATCCTGGACGCTTACCCCAATGGTCTGCTGACCGGCAAGTGCGGTTACCGGTGGAAGAACGAGCAGAGCATCCCCCTGACGGACGACCTGTTTGAAAACGACAGCTTCTGCATGGCCGGTCTGCGCAGCCGCACGCTGGGCATCTACGAGAAGGACACCGGCAAGGGGATCGTCTGCAATGTGCAGGGCTACCCCTACACCCTCATCTGGTCGGCTCCGGCAAAGCCTGTGCGCTTTGTCTGCATTGAGCCGTGGCACTCCCTGCCCGGTGCCCAGACCGATCCCCAGGAGTGGAGCCAGCGCGCCGCTGCCGCCTGCCTTGCCCCCGGCCAGACCTGGGAGACCACCCTCAGCACAACGTTTGAGCGCTGAAGCAAAGTTTGGCAAAGAAATGCAGGAACCCCTTGACAGAGGGGACTGCATTCTGATTTAATTAGAATCGATAAAAGGGAGTAAAGGGCATTCCGCAGGGCCTGCGGGGTGTTGCATGGCAGCGTCATCACGGCAGAAATGCCCGATGTCATGTGTTGGCTTGAGACTTTTGTCACAGACAGAGTGCTGTGGCAGGGGTCTCTTTTTTCTTGCCCGGCACCGGAACACAAGGAGGAAAAATAAATATGGATCTTCTGAACACATTCGCCAGTCTCTTTTCCAATTTTGGGAATCTGACCTGGCAGATGGTGGTGATGTGGGGCATCGGTGCGCTGCTCATCTACCTTGCCATCGCCAAAAAGATGGAGCCGAGCCTGCTGCTGCCCATGGGCTTTGGTGCCATTCTGGTCAACCTGCCCCTCTCGGGTGCCATCACGCAGGGGGATACGGTCGGCCCCATCTCTGCATTGTTTGAAGCGGGCATGTCCAACGAGCTGTTCCCGCTGCTGCTCTTCATCGGCATCGGTGCCATGATCGATTTTGGCCCGCTGCTGGAAAAGCCGTGGCTGATGCTCTTTGGTGCGGCGGCCCAGTTCGGCATCTTCTTTACCCTGTTTCTGGCGGGCTTCTTCTTTGACCTGAAGGATGCTGCCTCCATCGCTGTCATCGGTGCGGCAGACGGCCCCACCGCCATTTTCGTGGCCAACACGCTCAACTCCCAGTACCTCGGTGCCATCATGGTGGCAGCCTACAGCTACATGGCGCTGGTGCCCATCGTGCAGCCGCCCGTGATCCGGCTGCTGACCACGCAGAAGGAGCGCCGCATTCGGATGTCCTATGAAAAGGGCAGTGTTTCCCAGCTGACCAAGATCCTGTTCCCCATCGTGGTCACGATCATTGCAGGCATGGTGGCTCCGGCCAGTGTGGCGCTGGTGGGCTTTTTGATGTTCGGCAACCTGCTGCGGGAGTGCGGGGTGCTGAATGTGCTGAGCGAGACCGCCCAGAATGTGCTGGCAAACCTCATCACCATCGTGCTGGGCCTGACCGTTGCCGGGCAGATGACCGCCGACAAGTTCGTGCGGCCCGACACCCTGCTCATCCTTGCACTGGGTCTGGTGGCCTTTGTTTTTGATACGGCAGGCGGCGTGCTGTTTGCAAAGCTGCTGAACCTTTTCCGGCCGGAGGGCAAAAAGCTGAATCCCATGATCGGCGCGGCCGGCATCTCGGCCTTCCCCATGAGCGGCCGTGTGGTCAACAAGATGGGCCTGGAAGAGGACAACCAGAATTTCCTGCTGATGTATTCCATCAGCGTCAATGTTTCGGGACAGATCGCGTCCGTCATTGCAGGCGGCCTGATCCTGACCCTGATGGCTTAACGGAGGTGATCGCATGCTTCATCTTACTTCGTGGATGACCACGCTGCCGATGATGCTGATCGGGATGGTCGGCATCATCCTTGTCATCGGTATCATTGTTCTGGCAGTGATGCTGCTCAACCGGCTGACGGGCCGGAAATAAAAGAAAAAGGCGATGCAGCTGTTCAAAACTGCATCGCCTTTTTGCTTGTGTAAGATTACAGAGTCTGGATGGCGGCCTTGATGCGCTGGGCGGCGACCTTGGTCTTTTCGGCATCGCCGAAGGCGGTCAGGCGGAAGTAACCCTCGCCGCACTCGCCGAAGCCGACACCCGGGGTGCCGACCACGCCGCAGTTCTCCAGCAGCCAGTCGAAGAATTCCCAGCTCTTCATGCCGCCGGGGCAGCGCAGCCAGATGTAGGGGCTGTTCTTGCCGCCGCAGTACCACACGCCGCACTCGTCCAGCGCGTCGGCAATGACCTTGGCGTTCTGGCGGTAGTAATCGAGGTTGGCCTGGATCTCAGCCATGCCACTCTCGGTGAACACGGCAGCAGCAGCGCGCTGAACGACGTAGGGCACGCCGTTGAACTTGGTGGTCTGGCGGCGCAGCCACAGCTTGTTCAGGTTCATGCCCTCGCGCTCCAGCTCGTGGGGCACGATGGTGTAGCCGCAGCGGGTGCCGGTGAAGCCTGCGATCTTGGAGAAGGAGCAGATCTCAATGGCGCACTCGCGGGCACCCTCCACCTCAAAGATGCTGCGTGCCAGAGCGGGATCGGTGATGAAGCACTCGTAGGCGGCATCGTACAGGATAACGGCGTTGTTCTTTTTGGCGTAGTCCACCCAGGCCTTGAGCTGCTCGCGGGTGTAGGCGGCACCGGTGGGGTTGTTGGGGCTGCAGATGTAGATGATGTCAGCCTTCACGTTGTCATCGGGCATCCCCAGGAAGCCGTTCTCCTGGCTGGTGCGGCCGTAAATGATTTTGCGGCCGTCGGTCACGTTGTCGTCCACATAGGTGGGGTACACGGGGTCCGGAACCAGAACGGTGTTGTCCACATCAAACAGGCCCAGCACATTGGCCAGGTCGCTCTTGGCACCGTCGGAGATAAAGATCTCGTCCTCAGCCAGCTGGGTGCCGCGGCCTGCGTAGTAGCCCTGAATGGCCTGCTTCAGGAACGGATAGCCCTGCTCGGGGCCGTAGCCGTGGAAGCCCTCCTTGGTGCCCATCTCAGCGGCGGCATCCTGCATGGCGGTGACCACGCACTTTGCCAGAGGCTGGGTCACATCGCCGATGCCCAGGCGGATGATCTCCTTTTCGGGGTGTGCTTCCTGATAGGCGGCCACCTTGTGGGCAATGTCCACGAACAGGTAGCTTGCCTTCAGCTCGCCGTAATGGTGATTCATTTTCATAAGTTGTTCCCTCACTTTATAAGATTGCCCGCCCTCTCAGGCCGCTTCGCGTCCAGCTCTCCCAAAGGGAGAGCCGATGCAGCGTCTGCGCCAGCAGAAGCTGACCGTTGAGCCGCAATTGCCTCTCCCTTTGGGAGAGGTGGCATTGCAAAGCAATGACGGAGAGGGCGAGGATGTTAAACTTCCGCAACTCCCTCGTACACCGTGACAGCGCTGCCGGTCATCAGCAGCTGCCTGCCGGGCAGTACCCGGATGACCAGCTCACCGCCGCGCAGCTGCACATGGATATCCTGCCCGGCGGGGCAGATGCCCAGCTCGGTCAGAGCCGCCACGGTGGCACAGGTGCCGGTGCCGCAGGCCCAGGTCTCGCCGCTGCCGCGTTCCCACACCCGCATCTTCAGGTGGGCGGCATCCACCACCTGCACGAACTCGGTGTTGATGCGCTCCGGGAAGTTGGCGTGATGCTCGAACGCCGGGCCGATGGCTTCCAGCTTCAGGCTGTCCACATCCTCCACCACGGTCACGCAGTGGGGGTTGCCCACGCTGATGCAGGTCACCTTCCACACTTTTCCCTCTACGGTGAGCGGCTGATCCACCAGCGGGCCTTCGCCCATGTGGATGGCAGGCAGGTCGGCCGGCAGGGTGCTGTAAGCGCCCATCTCCACCTGCCACAGCTGTGCGCCCTGCCGGGTGATGCGCTTGACACCGCTGTTGGTGTCGATGGTCAGGACAGGCTTTTCCACCCCGTGGGTGTAGAGCCACTCGGCCACACAGCGCACGCCGTTGCCGCACATCTGGGCCTCGCTGCCGTCCGCGTTGAAGATGCGCATCCGGCCATCGGCCCCGGGGGTCACAGGGGCGCAGATGCAGATGATGCCGTCCGCACCCACGGAAAAATGCCGGGCTGAGAGCCGCTGTGCAAGCGCGGCAATGTCTGCGGGCACACCGGATGCACGGCAGTCCAGATAGATGTAATCATTGGCACAGCCCTGCATCTTGGTAAATGACAATTTCATGGAGCATTCTCCTTTACAGGCGGGACCTCTGCGGCCATGCTGATGCGGCATGGCTGAGAGGTTTGGTTCGTCACATATAATCATAAGAATCAAACGGGCTTCTGTCAAGCAAAAAAGAGGGCTTTGTGCAATTTTCATCGGTTTTTTCTGCCCGTAAAGGGCCGGAATGCAAAACAGGGCTTGACAAGATACGGCCCATGGGATATAAAAAGAGAGAGTGCTTTTGCGCGCCGGAGAGGGCGTGCAGGCAGAGAAGAAAGAATCATTGACAAAAGGAGACCGCGACGATGGATACTTTTGAAAAGATCCGTGCACTGCTGGCAGAGCAGCTGGATATTGACCCTGCTAAGATCACGATGGAGAGCGACATTATGAGTGATTTCGAGGCCGACAGCCTGGATATCGTGGACATGGTGATGACGCTGGAGGATGAGTTTGGCATTGAGGTGCCGGACGATGCCATCGAAAATCTGCGCACCGTGGGCGACGTGGTGGAATTTGTGGACAGCCACAAGGGCTGATAACAGTTTTGCAAAAAGGCCCCGCACCCGCAGCGCTGCACACGGCGGCACTGCAGCGGGGCTTTTAATATGAGCTCGTGCGGAACGGCTGGAACACAGGCGTTTGGCGCACGGCTTAGGAGGATATAACAAAATGGCAAAAGACAACAAGAAGCTTGTGCAGGCGATCACCAGCCAGGAAGAAAACTTTGCACAGTGGTACACCGACATCTGCGTCAAGGCAGAGTTGGTGGAGTACTCCAGTGTCAAGGGCTTCATCATCCTGCGCCCCTATGGTCAGGCCATCTGGGAGCTGATCCAGAAGGACATGGATGCCCGGTTCAAGGCAACCGGTCACGAGAACGTGGCCATGCCCGTGCTGATCCCCGAGAGCCTGCTGCAGAAGGAAGGCGAGCTGGTCAATGGCTTCGCGCCGGAGGTGGCGTGGGTCACGATGGGCGGCTCCGACAAGCTGGAAGAGCGCCTGGCAGTGCGTCCCACCAGCGAGACCATGTTCTGCGACCACTGGTCCCGCGTGCTGCACAGCTACCGTGAGCTGCCCATGAAGTACAACCAGTGGTGCAGCGTGGTGCGCTGGGAAAAGACCACCCGTCCCTTCCTGCGCAGCCGTGAGTTCTGGTGGCAGGAAGGCCACACCATCCACGAGACTGCCGCCGAGGCCGAGGCCGAGACCCAGCAGCAACTGAACTGCTACGCGGATGTCTGCGAGCAGGATCTGGCCATCCCTGTTGTCAAGGGCCGCAAGACCGATAAGGAGAAGTTTGCCGGTGCCGAGGCTACCTATACCATCGAAGCCATGATGAAGGACGGCAAGGCCCTGCAGAGCGGCACCAGCCATTACTTCGGCGATAAGTTCAGCAAGGCTTACGACGTGACCTTTACCGGCCGCGACAACCAGCTGCATCACCCGTTCCAGACCAGCTGGGGCGTTTCCACCCGTCTGGTGGGTGCCATCATTATGACCCACGGCGATGACGACGGCCTGATCCTGCCCCCGGCAGTGGCCCCCATCCAGGTCGTGGTCGTGCCCATCGCCGCCCACAAGCCCGGCGTTTCCGAGAAGGCCGCCGAGCTGGCTGAGAAGATCAGCAAGTATGCCCGCGTCAAGCTGGACGACAGCGACAACGCCCCCGGCTGGAAATTCTCCCAGTGGGAGATGAAGGGTGTGCCCCTGCGCCTGGAGATCGGCCCCAAGGATCTGGAAAAGAACCAGTGCGTGCTGGTCCGCCGCGACACCCGTGAAAAGATCTTCGTGAGCCTGGACGAGTTGGAGACCGCGATCCCGGCCCAGCTGGAGGCCCTGCGCAAGGACCTGTACGAGCGTGCCCTCGCCAACCGCGAGAAGCGCACCTGGGCAGCCACCACCATGGAGGAAGTCAAGGAGCTGGCCAAGGCCAACACCGGTTACATCAAGACCATGTGGTGCGGCGACCTGGCCTGCGAGATGAAGATGAAGGAAGAGGCTGGCCTGTCCAGCCGCTGCATGCCCTTTGAGCAGGAGCACCTCAGCGATGTCTGCCCCTGCTGCGGCAAGCCCGCCAGCAAGATGGTCTACTGGGGCGTGGCCTACTAAGCCGCCCCATAGTCAGAGCCTGATCAGATGAAAAAGCAGCTTTCCCGTCCAGTGGGAGAGCTGCTTTTTTGTGTCTGCCTATTGACAACTGTGTATCTACTGTATATACTGTAAATATACAGATGCAACGGAGGCGGCAGACATGAATCTCTTCATCGATAACAAGAGCGGTGCACCCATCTACGAGCAGCTCTACACCCAGATCAAGAACCAGATTTTGAGCGGGGAACTGCAGCCGGAGGAAGCTATGCCGTCCATCCGGGGGCTGGCGCGGGATCTGCGCATCAGCGTTATCACCACAAAGCGGGCCTACGATGAGCTGGAACAGGAAGGCTTTTTGTACGCCGTGCCCGCCAAGGGCTTTTTCGTGGCGGCGAAAAACACCGAGCTGCTCCGGGAAGAGAACCTGAAAAAAATCGAAGCACACCTGACGGAAGCCGTCCGGCTGGCGGCTCCCTGCGGGCTGACCAAACAGGAATTGACCGAAATGTTGGAATTGCTGTGGGAGGAATGAACCATGAACGCATTAGAACTGCACGGCCTTGAAAAGCACTACCCGGATTTTACGCTGGGGCCCATTGATCTGGAACTGCCCGGCGGCACAGTCTGCGGGCTGATCGGTGAGAACGGCGCGGGCAAGAGTACCACCATTAAGCTGATCCTGGACATGATCGACGGGGACGCTGGCACTGTGAAGCTGTTCGGGCAGGAGGGGATCACCCCGCTTGCCAAAGCCGATATCGGCGTGGTGCTGGGCGGCGAGGGCATCCCCACCTGCCTGACCACCCCGCAGGTGGGAAAGGTGATGGCGGGCATCTATCCCAATTGGGATGCCGCCGCCTACGCCGACTGGTGCCGCCGCTTTGACCTGCCGGAGAACAAGAAGTATGGCGACTACTCCACCGGCATGAAGATGAAGCAGTGCCTTGCCGTGGCACTTTCTCATCACCCCAAGCTGCTGCTGTTGGACGAAGCCACCAGCGGTCTGGACCCGGTGGTGCGGGATGAGCTGATCGATCTGCTGCTGGACTTTGTGCGGGACGAGGATCACGCAATTTTGATCTCGTCCCACATCGTCAGTGATTTGGAAAAGCTCTGCGATACCATTGCCTTTCTGCACAAGGGGAAGCTCCTGCTCTGTGAGGACAAGGACACCCTGCGGGAGGAGTACGCCCTCTGGCACGGCACTGCCGGGCAATTGGAGGAGCTGGATAAAAACGCCATCGTCAGCCGTCGGGTGACGGCCTACGGGGCCGAGGCACTGGTGAAGAGGGAACTTGTCCCGGCGGGCAGCACCCTGACACCGGTTAGCATCGAAGAACTGTTCGTTTTGATGGTGAAAGGGGAGAATGTGCGATGAAAGGTTTGCTGTTGAAGGATTGGTATCAGGTCAGAACCAATATGAAGACCATGTACCTGACGGTTGCATTTGTGCTGGTGATCTGGGTGCTCAGCACATCGAGCGCCTATGTATTCCCGGTGAGTTATGCGGCCATTTTTCTGGGCATCCTGCCGGTGAACCTGCTCACCTACGACCAGAGCGTCGGTTGGGTGGAGTATGGCCGGACGCTTCCGGTGAGCAAAAAGACGCTGGTGGCGGAAAAGTACCTCATCGGTCTGTTCTGCGCTGCGGCGGCTGTTGTGATCGGAGGACTGTTCGTAACGGTGATCCCGCTGCGTACCGGAACGACCCCGGACAAGGACGCGCTGTCCCTGCTGGCGGGCAGTGTGTGTGCCATCCTGCTGATCAACGGCATTTCCCTGCCGCTGCTGTACCGCTTTGGGGCCGAAAAAGCCCGCATGATCTACGTCCTGACCTTTGCCGGACTGGGTGCCCTGCTGGGCGGCGGCGGTGCCGTGATGGATGAACTGCAGCAGAACGGCCCGGGAAGTGGGCCGCTGCCTGTGCCCCTCTGGCTGGCCGCAGTGCTTCTGCTGGCGGTGCTGGCCCTGTATGCCGTGTCCTGGCGGGTGTCGGTGGCATGGTATGGAAAGTATAAGAAGTAGGCTCTTCTTTGTGCAATATAGCAATAATCCGGTAAAAAAACTGTAAAAGGGGTTGAAAAATCCGGCCCGGCGTAGTATGATAACGGGGCTGAAAGAAAAATCTTACACCAAGGAGGAGTTTGTTTCCATGTCCAGTGACCATACGGATCACCCCAAACAACGCTTCTCCTGCGATGCGGGCCGTGCAAACGTGTTAGCCGCATCCTGAACTGCATGCCCTTTGTACACCGCAGGAGTTGTAACCAGACCGATGCGGTGTATTTTTTATGCCCGAAAACGGGAAACGGAGGGACCAAACCATGCAGAAGAAAAATTATGTGCAGGAGATTCTGGACATCATCCACAGCGGCCTGCCCCAGGCAGAGCTGGCTGAAAAGCTGTCCGATTACCATGAAAACGACCTGGCCGATGCCCTGACGGCCCTGACACCGGAGGAGCGCCAGAAGGTGTACACCGCACTGGGCGTGGATACGGTGGCAGAGATCTTCTCCTATCTGGACGATGCAGAGCCTTACCTGAAGGAGCTGGACCCCGAGCGGGCCGCCCGGGTCATCTCCCACATGGATTCGGACGATGCCGTAGATGCTCTGGATGACCTGGAAGAGGACGATAAGGCAGAGATCGTCCACCAGCTGGATAAGGATGCCGCCGATGATGTGAAGCTGCTGCTCTCCTATCACGAGGACGAGATCGGCAGCTGCATGACCACCAACTACATCTGCATCCGCAGGGATATGACCATCCGACAGGCCATGAGTGAGCTGGTGAAGCAGGCAGGCGAGAACGACAACATCTCCACCCTGTATGTGGTGGATGAAAATGAGCACTTTTATGGTGCCATTGACCTGAAAGACCTCATCGTGGCCCGTGCGGAGGAGCTTCTGGAAAAGCTGATCGCACGCTCCTACCCCTACGTCACCGACCACGAGAAGATCAGCGACTGCATCGACCGCATCGTGGACTACGCCGAGCGCTCGCTCCCTGTCCTGAACGACAGCGGGAAGCTGCTGGGCATCATCACCTCGGCGGATGTGGTCGAGCTGGTGGACGACGAGATGGGCGATGATTACGCAAAACTCGGCGGCTTGACCAGTGAGGAGGATCTGAACGAGGGTGTGTTCCAGAGTGTGAAAAAGCGCCTGCCCTGGCTGATTGCCCTGCTGTTCCTCGGGATGCTGGTGTCCTCGGTGGTGGGTGCGTTTGAATCGGTGGTGGCGGTGCTGCCCATCGTCATCTGCTTCCAGTCCATGGTGCTGGATATGGCCGGCAATGTGGGCACCCAGTCGCTGGCTGTGACCATCCGTGTGCTGGTGGACGAGAACCTGACCACTGCCAAAAAGCTCCAGCTGCTCTGGAAGGAAATGCGGGTGGGCCTGACCAACGGTGCACTGCTGGCCGTACTGGCGCTGGGCTTCCTGGGCTGCTACATCCACTTCTTCAAGGCCTACGCCTGGGGTGAAGCCTTCCTGCTCTCGGGCTGTGTGGGCGTATCTCTGGTCGTGGCCATGGTGATCTCCAGCCTGGTGGGCACGGTCATCCCCATGCTGTTCCATAAGATCCACATCGACCCCGCCGTGGCTTCCGGCCCGCTCATCACCACCATCAATGATCTGGTGGCGGTGGTGGTCTACTATGGCCTGGCCGCCGTGGTGCTGATCGATATGTTCCATTTGGGCTGAAATAGAGAGAGGCTGTTGCCGACAACTCCCTCAGTCACGGCTTTGCCGCGCCAGCTCCCTCTCGGAGGGAGCCTTGACGTAATGGCAAGCTGTGAAAGCCTCCCTCATTGAGGGAGGTGGCATCGCGTGAGCGATGACGGAAGGAGTTTGGCAACAGCCTCTTTTTACTTATTCTGTATCCAATACCGCTGTGTCAGCGTTCCATCGGAGGAATCGAACTGCTCGTCCTCCAGCACGCCCCCGTTGGCGCGGATGGTCTTTGCTGAGGCAACGTTGTAATGGTCGCAGCAGATGCGCACCTTTTCGATGTCTCGTTCTTTTGCCTTTTCCAGCGTCAGGCGAAGCATCTGGGTGGCGTAGCCGTTTTGCCGCTCCGAGGGGCGGACGCTGTACCCGATGTGCCCGCCGTAGGTCAGCAGGTAATCGTTGAGCCGGTGGCGCAGGTTGGTCATGCCCACCAGATGCTCATGCTCGTCCAGAGCCAGATACTCCGTGGCGGGCACGAGACCGGCGGGGGTTGTGGCCGGGTCTTTCAGCTTGCGGAGTTGGGCCAGCCAGGCATCGAAGTCGGCATATTTGTCCAGAGCCGAGGTGCCGTCCATCCGGGAGCCGATGGCCAGAAATTCTTCCCGGTAAGCCATTACCTGTTCCCGGTCGCCCTCATCCGGCTCCCGCAGGTGGATCTTCTGGGGTGAGGTGCGCCGGGTGGCGGTGCGGAAATCCGGAGCCTTCATCAGGCCGTGGCAGTTGCAGTAGAAGTAAAGCACACCTGCGCCCCGCAGGGAGAAGCGGGCAGAGGCATCTCCCTCGGGGTAGAGCTTGACCAGCTGCAGCTTATCGCCGGTGAGGTAGGCCAGAAACGAGATGTAATGGTTTTTCTCCATGGGGTGGTGCAGGGTGACGAAGAGCTCGTCCTCCACCCGCTCCACGGTCAGCTGATGATGCTCGTCGGCATCCTCGGCTTCGGCGATGTCCAGCGCAGGCAGGGTGATGCCGCAGCAGCTCACCACAGCCTGCCCGGTGGCGTGGAGCACATTGCCGCAGAGGGGGCAGACGTAGAGCTTGCTCCGCAGCAGGTTGGCTGCCCGGTTCCGGTTGATGATGGGTTCTCCCTGCATCAGCTCCAGCACGCTGACCCCCAGAGCCGCAGCCAGCGGTTCCAGCAGGGAGATATCGGGCAGACCCTTGGCGGTCTCCCACTTGGAAATGGTCTTGGCGCTGACAGAAAGCGTTCCGGCAAGCTCTGCCTGGGTCAGGCCCTTGGCTTCCCGCAGCTGCCGGATGGTGCTGCCTGTGACGTATGTGTTCATAATGAATGAAACCTCTCAGTCTCGCGTTGCTCGACAGCGTACGGGTTGCGGCTCCCAGCATCCACTTCGCACAAAGTATTGTGCTCGTGTCTTGCTGGCCGCGGCCCCAACAACTCCTCCCTTCATCCGCCACTGGCGGCGGTCGTCGTCGTTGCCTAATAGGGGAGCCCTTGGCAAGTCGGGCAAGCGTAATTGTTGAACCAGAGTATACTATACAAAAAAACTCCACGCAACCTACGCTGCGTGGAGTTCGTGCTTTCAGGAATTATTCGGCTTCGGTCTCGTCTTCCTCGTCCGGGTCCAGCTCCATGGTGAACACGGCCTTTTTCAGCTTGCCGCAGCCCTGGGCCTTCAAGCCGGATTTGTACGGCTCCCCGGCCAGATAGAGGGCAAAGCGGCCCTCGCAGAGCATTCCGGCAATGCTGGTGCCGGCGGTGCCTACGGTGGTATCAGCGGCTTCGTCAGCGGGCCGGGTGGGGCTGAACTCGCCCAGGGACACTTCAAACAGCTCGCTGCCTTCGAGGTCGGTCTCAAGGGTCAGGTGGTTGTCGTGCCGGACAAAGGGGGCCTTGTCGCTGGCCTGCGGGGTCACGGTGCTCACCATGACCACAGCCTTGTCACCATCGATGCGGGTGCGCCCGGCGGGCAGGTTGTTGATATCCCGCGCCATGATGAACTCGATGACGCTGTCCAGACTGCTGCACAGGCCCAGATAGTTGGGGAGATTGTTCAGGGTATCGTAGATCATGGATCAGTCCTCTTTCGGGTCGGTCAGAAGCTCCTTAATGCTGGGCACAACGCCGCCCAGATTTTGCAGCTCCGACGGAATGATGATCTTGGTGGCCTTGCCGTTGGCTACCTTGGCCAGTGCTTCCAGGCTGCGCAGAGCCAGCACCTTGTCGTTGGGCATAGCCTCGTTCAGCAGGCGGATGGCATCGGCGTTGGCCTTCTGCACCGCGAGAATGGCCTGCGCCTCGCCCTCAGCTTCGAGAATGCGCTGCTGTTTGACGGCATCGGCACGGAGGATGGCGGCTTCCTTTTCGCCCTCGGCGGCGGTGATGGCGGCCTGCTTCTCACCGTCCGCCTTCAGGATGACGGCGCGCTTTTCGCGCTCTGCCTTCATCTGCTTCTCCATGGCTTCCTGGATCTCGCGCGGCGGGATGATGTTCTTGACCTCCACGCGGTTGACCTTGATGCCCCACTTGTCGGTGGCTTCATCGAGGATGGCCGTGATCTTGCCGTTGATGACATCGCGGCTGGTCAGGGTGTGATCCAGCTCCATCTCACCGATGATGTTGCGCAGGGTGGTGGCGGAAAGGCTCTCAATGGCTGCGATGGGCTGGTTGACACCATAGGTGTAGAGCTTGGCATCCATGACCTGGAAGAACACCACGGTGTCGATCTGCATGGTGACATTATCGCGGGTGATCACAGGCTGGGGAGGGAAGTCCGCGACCTGCTCCTTCAGGCTGACCTTTTTGGCGATCCGCTCAATGAACGGGATCTTGACATGCAGGCCGGCCGACCAGGTGTCGGAGTAGCTGCCCAGACGCTCCACAACGTACACCATGGACTGAGGCACGATGACGATGTTGGTGACGATGATGAGCAGGATGACAAAGATGAGCGCGAGGATCACGAACAGCATGATAGGCATAGAGACGCTCCTTTTTTCAGTGGTTGATGGATTCGGTCAGGATGGGTTCCACGATGAGCAGGGTGCTGTGGATCTCGGTGACCCGGCAGGCCTGCCCGGGGGTCAGGGTATCGCCGGGGGTGGCGCAGCGGGCGCTCCAATCCACGCCATCCAGCCGCACCCGGCCCGTCTGCTGGGCAGAAACGGGGGTCAGCACCCGGGCCTCCCGGCCAAGGGCGCGGTCACCGTTGGTGGGGGTGGGCTGCTTGTGCAGCCGTTTGGCCAGCGGCTTGAATGCCAGCAGGCAGACCGCGCTGACCGCAATGAACACCACCGCCTGCACCCGGAACGAGTGGGTGAACAGGCAGCAGAGCAGGGCTGCCGCGCTGCCTGCCGCAAACCAGACGGATACCATGCTGAAGGTCATGCCCTCCAGCGCCAGGAAACCGACGGCGGCAAGGAGCCAGAAAATGGGGTCAATGGACATCGAACATCCCTCCTTCTTCGTTTATTATATAACAAAGGCGTGGAAATGACAATATGTTGTTATTTAAGGGCGAGTGCTGCTCTGTCCAACCTTTCAGTCGCAGGCTTCGCCGCGTCAGCGAAGATGACGGAGAGGTTTAATCCGTCTCCTTATACATAATCATAGTAGCTGTGGTTCGGGTTATGCCCCACCTCTTCCACCACGATGGTGAAGCCCATGGGATTCACCTCGGTGCTCTTGCCGCTGGCAAGGGTCTCCACGATGATATGTTCGGTGCGATTGACGATGATCTCCGCGGTCTCCACCTTGCCCACCCGCTGGTAGTGCAGGATACCGTCCTCGGCACGCAGGACCCGCAGCTGGCCGGTGCGGAAGGCCTCGCAGGTGTGGCGAAGCTGTGCCAGCTGTGCCAGCACGGGACGCAGGCGCTGTTCGTGGGCATCCCACCGGAAGAAAGCCCGGTTGAAGGGGTCCCGGTAGCCCTGCATGGCGATCTCGTCGCCGTAGTACAGGCAGGGCACACCCGGCAAGGTGTAGATGATGGCGTAGGCCATCCGCAGGCGGAGCAGCCCCTCCTCGTAGGCATCGCCGGTCACACAGCGGCCGCTCTGCCACGCGCGGCCCCGGCCATTGGCGGGCTCGTCAGCGATCACGGTCAGGGCACGCTCGGTGTCGTGGGTGGAGAGGAAGTTCAGGGCGGTATCCATAGCGGGGGCAGGGTAGTGCTCGCAGATGGTCAAAATCTCCGTCATGGCCTGCTCGGCGGGCTTGCCCTTGACGAAATCCAGCACGGCGTTCTTGAAGGGGTAGTTCATCACGCTGTCCAGGCCCTTGCCCAGCAGATAGGTGCGGCGCTTATTGAAGCCGAACTTGGTGGTGGCATCCTCCCACACCTCGCCCAGCAGGAACTTTTCGGGGCTGACCCGCTTGACGGCGGCGCGCACCTTCTCAATGAATTCATCGGGCAGCTCGTCGGCTACATCCAGCCGGAAGCCTGCCGCGCCGCGCCGCAGCCAGGTGTCGATGACACCGCCCGGGCCGGTGATGAACTCCACATAGGAGGGGGTCTCCTCGTTGACTTCGGGCAGGGTCTCAAAGCCCCACCAGCTGCGGTAGCCGCCCTTGTACTGGGGGCCGAAATCGTACCAGCAGCGGTAAGGGGAGTTGGGGTCCCGGTACGCGCCGCCCTCGCCATAGCGGCCCTCGCGGTTGAAATAGCGGCTGTCGGAGCCGGTGTGGCTGAACACGCCGTCCAGCACGATGCCGATGCCGTACTTCTGGGCGGCGGTGCACAGTGCCTCAAAATCCTCGTTGGTGCCCAGCAGGGGGTCCACATTCAGGTAGTCGGCGGTGTTGTAGCGGTGGTTGGAGTGGGCCTCAAAGATGGGGTTGAGGTAGATGAAATCCACCCCCATCTTGTGCAGGTAGGGGAGCTTTTGCTGGATGCCCTTGAGGTCGCCGCCGAAATAATCCTCATTCAGGTGACCACCCACCTCGTTGGGCTGCCAGAAGGGCTCGGCGTGCTTGTCGGCCTGATAGATGCGGTCGGCAAAGGGCATGGGCTTGTTCTCCACCCCTTCGCAGAAGCGGTCCGGGAAGATCTGATAGAACACCTTGCCCTTGATGCTTTCGGGGGTCTCAAAGTCCTGCTCATAGACCGTGATCTGCCAGCTTTCGCCATCCTGCCAGCTGATCACGCCGCAGTTGTTGGGGCCGCGCACGATGCGGCGGAAGTCGGTGTAGAGGTCGAAGTAGTAGAAGTAGAGGCCCGGGTCATTCAGAGGCACTTCCACGGAAAAGTGGTTCTGCCTGGGGGTCTGGCCATCGAAGTTCATCCGGTAGTAGACGGGAACATGGAACTTACCCTCTTTTTTCAGGACAAGGTGCGGGTCTACATAGCCCAGCTCCTCGGGGATGCAGAGCGACAGCCGGACAGTCTGCCCGGCGCGCACCGCACCAAAGGGCTGCTTGAAATAGGGGTCAAAACTGTTGAACAGACAAGACAAGTGGGGTCGTTCCTTTCTCAAAAAAAGCCCCGGTTCCGTAATGGCTCCGGGGCAGAGATATATTTGTGCTGAACCCTTCCGTCAATGCTTCGCATTGCCACCTCCCCTAGTAGGGGAGGCCTTGGCAGAACGGTGAAGTCTGTGCGTAAAGGAAAAGCTGTAAAACTTCCCGTAACGCCAGAGACCCCACTACTAGGGGGGCTGTCACCGCAGGTGACTGGGGGGTTAACCTTTCCAATTACTTCACAGCAGAAGCGTGCCAGATATCGCGGGCGTAATCCAGCACAGAACGGTCTGCGCTGAAGATGCCGCTGTTGGCGGTGTTCTTCAGGCTCATCTGTGCCCACTTCTCGCGGTCAGCATACAGGCGCTGCAGGTCGGCCTGAGCACGGCGGTAATCCTTGAAGTCGGCCATGACCATATAAGGATCGCTGGTGCGCAGGTTCTCGGTGACCTCGTGGAAGTCCTCGCCGTTCCAGCCGCGCTCCAGGAAGTTCAGAGCGGCATTTGCCACGTCATCGCCCATGATGAAGGCGCTGGGGTGGTAGCCCACCTGCTTGAGGTTGTTGACCTCGGGGGTCAGCATGCCGAAGATCAGCTCGTTCTCCTTGCCGGCGGCATCGGCGATCTCAACATTTGCGCCGTCCAGCGTACCCAGCGTGATGGCACCGTTCAGCATGAACTTCATGTTGCCGGTACCGGAAGCCTCGGTGCCAGCCAGAGAGATCTGCTCAGAGACCTCGGCAGCGGGCATCAGGTGCTCGCTCAGGGAGACGCAGTACTCTTCCAGATAGACCACGCGCAGCTTGTCGCGCACGGCGGGGTCATTGTTGATCAGGTCGCCCAGCTTGCAGATCATCCGGATCATCTGCTTGGCCATGTAGTAGCCGGGGGCAGCCTTTGCGCCGAAGATATAGGTCTTGGGGATGAAGTCGGCGTTGGGGTTCTCCTTCAGGTACAGGTACTGAGCGGCGATGTTCAGGGCGTTCAGGTGCTGACGCTTGTACTCGTGCATCCGCTTGACCTGGCAGTCGAAGATGGAATTGGGGTCGATGACCTGGCCGGTGCTCTTCTCGAGATAGGCGGCAAAGTTCTTCTTATTGTTCAACTTGATCTCGTTGATGCGCTTCAGCACGGTCTTGTCGTCCGCATACTTGTTCAACTTGGAGAGGTTGGAAGCATCGTGCTTGTACTCCTCGCCGATGGTCTCGTCCAGCAGCTTGCACAGCTCAGGGTTGGAGGCCAGCAGCCAGCGGCGGTAAGCGATGCCGTTGGTCACGTTCTTGAAAGCCTGGGGCTTGAACAGGTAGTAATCGTGGAACACGCTCTCCTTGATGATCTCGCTGTGCAGCTTGGACACGCCGTTGATGCTGTTGGCGGTGTAGGCGCAGATGTTTGCCATGCGGACCTGGTTGTCGCCGATCAGGGCCATGTAGTTGATCTTGCCCTCGTCGCCGGGGAATGCCTTCTCCAGCTCCTCGCGGGCACGGCGGTTCATCTCGACCACGATCTGGTAGATGCGGGGCAGGGTCATCTTGAAGATGTCCACATTCCACTTCTCCAGAGCCTCGGCCATAACGGTGTGGTTGGTGTAGGCAAAGACCTTCTGGCAGATCTCAAAGGCCTTATCCCAGTCAAAGCCGCACTCGTCCAGCAGGATGCGCATCATCTCGGGGATAGCCAGCGTGGGATGGGTGTCGTTCAGCTGGATGGCGACCTTGTCGGCCAGATTCTCCAGCGTGCCGTAGGTGGACAGGTGGTTCTGCACGATATCGCCGATGGATGCGGCAGAGAGGAAGTACTGCTGGCGCAGGCGCAGGATCTTGCCCTCAATGTGGTTGTCGTTGGGGTACAGCACCTTGGAGATCAGCTCGGCGCTGGCGTTCTTGCTCATGGCAGTGTTGTAGTTGCCCAGAGAGAAGCTGGACATATCAAAGTCAGGAGCCTTGGCCTGCCACAGGCGCAGCTTGGCAACGCCCTTGCCGTCGTAGCCCTGCACATACATGTCGGAGGGCACAGCCATAACGCTGTTGTAGTTGGTGTGCTGGATATAGTGGAAGCCGTGATCCCAGTTCTCGCGGATCTCGCCGTCAAAGCGGACCTCGATGGCCTGATCGGGGTGGCTCTTCAGCCAGACCTGACCGCCGGGCAGCCAGTTGTCAGCGCGCTCCTGCTGCCAGCCGTCCACGATCTTCTGCTTGAAAATGCCGTACTCGTACAGGATGGAGTAGCCGGTGCCGCAGATGCCGGTGGTGGCCATGCCGTCCAGATAGCAGGCAGCCAGACGGCCCAGACCGCCGTTGCCCAGGCCTGCATCGGGCTCTTCCTCAAAGATGCCCTCGATGTTGATGTCGGCATCAGCCAGCACCTTCTGGGCAACATCTTCCAGACCCAGGTTGAACAGGCTCACCTTCAGGCTGCGGCCCATCAGGAACTCCATGCAGAGGTAGTATACCTGCTTGGTACCGGTGCCAATGGCCTTGGACTGGAACTTCTTGTGGTTCTCGCTCATCATCTGACGGCAGATCAGGGCAAGAGAGCGGTAGATCTGCTGCTTGGAAGCAACGCTCAGATCCACGCCGTACTCGCTGGTCAGCTTGTCCTGAAGAATTTTTGCAAATTCTTTTGTAGTCATAAGGAACTCCTATCCGCACACACACTTGTGCTGTTTTGAAATATCGCAACAGGGAATCTCTCCTCTTTCCCTCTCCCTGTTACCACAACAAGAACATTATAATCAGTTCTATTCGTAAATGCAAGGAAAAACGCCGATTTTTGCCGTAACTGACATTTTTGTCACAATCTTTCTGGTAAATATGCAAAAAATTCAAAAATAACACTTTCTCTTGGAGCGCATTTATATTATAATAAGAAGTGAACGGTTGTCCCGGCGGGGGCAAAAGCGTGCACCGGGGCAGGAAACTCGGCCACAAACTCCGCTCAGAGTAATTATTAGTGAGGATACGATGGTTAATAAAGTGAGAGTGACCATTGCGGGCGCGCCCTATGCGATCGCAACGACGGATTCCGAAAAGTATATCGCCTCTCTGGCCAAACGGCTGGATGAGGATATCACCAAGCTGCTGGACACCAACGAAAACCTTTCGGTGACCAAGGCGGCGGTGTTCTGCGCCATGGATTATCTGGACGAGTACAAAAAGAGCACCGGCAGCGCCGAGAATATGCGCAGCCAGATCCAGGATTATATTGCCGATGCCGCCAGGGCAAAGCTGGCTGAGGATAAGGTGAGAACGGAAAATGAAACGCTGCGGCGTGAAAACGATGCCCTGCGGGAACAGCTGGCACGCCTGCAGGCCAAGCAGAAGGCCGACCGGGAAGCAAAGACGGAAGCGTGAATGGGGGCGCGGTGAGCGCGCCGGAACAAAGGGAGTATTATGCCAAAGATCGAGATCCTTGCCCCGGTGGGCAGTGAAGAGATGCTCCGCGCCGCGGTGTTCAGCGGTGCGGACGCGGTATATCTGGGCTTTTCGGGCTTCAATGCCCGCACAGGAGCCGGAAATTTTGATGCGGACAGCCTGAAGGAGGCAGTCCGGTTCTGCCACGCGCGGGGTGTCAAGGTGCACGTGGCACTGAACACCACCGTTTACGGCGGGGAGCTGGCCGCACTGGCCGCTGCCGTGAAGGCTGTGGCCGAGAGCGGCGCGGATGCGGTCATCTGCCAGGATCTGGCGGTGGCACAGCTCATCGGACGGATCGCCCCCGCCCTGCCCCGCCACGGCTCCACCCAGATGAGCGTCCACACCCTGCAGGGCGCACTGGAGCTAAAGGAGCTGGGCTTTACCCGGGTGGTGCTGGCCCGTGAGCTGAGCCTGCCCGAGGTGGAGCACATCACAAAGCACTGCGGCATCGAGACGGAGTGCTTTGTCCACGGCGCGCTCTGCATGTGTGTCAGCGGCCAGTGCTATATGTCTGCCTTCCTGGGCGGCCGCAGCGGCAACCGGGGCTCCTGCGCCGGGCCCTGCCGCCTGCCCTTTGAGGCAAACCCGCTGCCCGAGGGCAAGCCGGGCCGTTTGCACCACCTTTCCCTGAAGGATAACTCTGTCATCGACAAGCTGGATCGGATGCAGGCCGTTGGTGTGGCATCGGCCAAAATCGAGGGCCGCCTGCGCACGCCGGAGTATGTGGCGGCGGCGGTCAGTGCCTGTCTGGCAGGCCGCGAGGGCCGCGCCTATGACCGTGACCTGCTGAAAAATGCGTTCAGCCGCTCCGGCTTCACCTCCGGTTATCTGGATGGAAAGATCGACGGCACCATGTTCGGCGTGCGCAGTGAAGCCGATGCGGAGCTGACCAAAAAGACCCTGCCTGCCCTGCGTGAGCTTTACCGCCGCGAGCGCAGCCGGGTGCCGGTGCAGTTCAGGCTGGAGATCGAAGAGGGCGGCGAGAAGCTGACCGTGACCGACGCGGACGGCAACAAGGCCTTTGCCTACGGCGATGCGGAACCGCAGCCTGCCCGCACCGACCCCACCGAGAGCCTGCAGCGCAGCCTTTCCAAGACGGGCGGCACCCCCTTTGCGGTGGAAAAGATCGATGTGGAGATGGACGGCGGCCCCTGGTTCGTGCCGGGCAGTGCCGTGAACGAGCTGCGCCGGGATGCGCTGGAGGCCCTGCTGAAAAAGCGGGAGGTCCTGCGCCCCTGGCCAGTACACGAGGCGGAGCCGGATGCTCTGCCCCTGCGCACTTTGCCGCCTCACCGCACCCTGCGCGCCCGCTTTGAAGCTTGGGAGCAGGTGCCGGAGCAGGCCCTGAGCGGGGTGGAGTATCTCATCCTGCCCATTGCCCAGGCCGACCGGGTGCCCCGGGAGTGGCGGGAGAAGACCCTTCTGGAGCTGCCGCGCGTGATGTTCGGCGCGCTGGAGGAGGACACCGCCCGCCGCATTGCCGCCACCCAGGACGCGGGTTTTGCGGGCTATGAGGTAAGCAACATCGCCCACCTGCGGCTCTGCCGTGGCCTGCCGATGACCGGCGGCTTTGGCCTGAATGTCACCAACCAGATGGCGGCGCAATTCTACGCCGACCATGGCCTGAACAGTGTGCTCATCCTGCCCGAAGTCAAGGACAGCGATATCAGCACCATTGCCCCCACCCATAACGGCAAACCTGTGCCCACCGGTGTGCTGGTCTATGGCCACATGCCGCTGATGGTCACCCGTGCCTGCCCGCTGCAGAACATCCATGACTGCGCCCACTGCAATAAAGCAGGGGAACTGACCGACCGCAAGGCCAAAAAGTTCCCGGTGCGCTGCGGCATGGGCGTGCGGACGATCTATAACCCCGTACCTATTTATATGGGTGATAAGCCCGGTGCTCTGACTGTGGACTACGGCGTGGCCTACTTCACACTGGAATCCCGGGAAGAAGCTGCCGCCATTCTGGACAGCATCCGTGTCCACGCACCCTTTGAGGGAGAGTTTACAAGAGGACTGTATTTCAAGGGAACGAATTAAACCTCTCAGTCTCGCTTCGCAGGCCGTCAGGCTTTGACGGAGAGGTTTAGCAACAACTTATGAGGTATACTATGGAACCGATCACCGTAAACTATAAAGTATTGGACCCCCGGGCCAAGGTGCCTGCCTATGCAACGCCGGGGGCAGCGGCGGCTGACCTGTGCGCCGTGCTGGATGAGCCCCTGACACTGGCCCCCATGCAGCGGGCACTGGTGCCCACTGGCCTTGCCATCGAGCTGCCCGGCCCCCACGCTGTGGCGCTGGTCTATGCCCGCAGCGGCCTTTCCATCAAGCACGGCCTGTGCATGGCAAACGGCGTGGGTGTGGTGGACAGCGACTACCGCGGGGAACTGAAGATGCCCATGATCAATCTGGGCACCGAGGCCTATACCATCCAGCCCGGTGAGCGTGTGGCACAGCTCTGCATTGCACCGGTGTATGCCGCTGCCTTTGCTCAGGCGGCCGAACTGGGGGATACCCAGCGCGGCGCGGGCGGCTTTGGCTCAACGGGGAAGTGAAGCGTATGAAAGATCTGATCCTGGCTTCCCAGAGCCCCCGACGGAAAGAACTGTTGAGCCTGTACACGACGGATTTTACCATCTGTGTCAGCGATTTTGACGAGGATGCCGTGACGGCGGATCCCCCCGCCCGGCTGGTGGAGCAGCTTGCCCGGGGTAAGTGCCTTGCTGTGGCCAAGGAACACCCCGGTGCCGTGGTGCTGGGCTGCGATACTGTGGTGGATGTGAACGGCGAGGTGTTCGGCAAGCCTCACAGCCCGGACGATGCCAGAAGGATGCTCCGCGCGCTGTCCGGCGCGACCCACTATGTGCACACCGGTGTCTGCGTTTCCGATGGCACCCGCACCGAGAGCTTTGTGGATACCTGCAAGGTCACCTTTTTCCCACTGAGCGAGGAGGAGATCGAGCGGTACGCCGCCACAGAGGAGCCCTACGATAAGGCCGGTGCCTACGCCATCCAGGGCCGCGCGGCGGTCTGGCTGGATGCCATTGAGGGTGATTATTACACCATTATGGGCCTGCCCGTCAGCCGGACGGTTCGCCTGCTTGAACAGTTCTGACAGTTTGTGCGGCGGAATGCACAGAAAAATGAAAAATACGGAAAAACTTGACAAAACGCTTGAGAAAACGTTGACTTGCGGCTATAATAGAAACGTGTTATTCTGCGATAGGCGGTCAAACCCTGTAGAGTTTGGGCTGCTGTGCGTTTTGGAATAGACCGGAAATACGAAGGAGAGCTTCATTATGAGTTTTTTGTCAAAGGACGTTGGCGTTGATCTGGGTACTGCCAATACCCTGGTTTACATGAAGGGCAAGGGCATCATCATGCGGGAACCCTCGGTCGTGGCTGTGGATACCAAGACCGATGAGGTGCGCTGCGTGGGTGCTGAGGCAAAGGCTGTCATCGGCCGTACCCCCGGCAGCATCGTGGCAGTCCGCCCCCTGAAGGATGGTGTCATCGCCGATTTCGATATCACGGCAAATATGCTGGAGAACTTCCTGAAAAAGGCCTGCGGCAACAGCATGTTCTCCCGCCCCCGCGTGGTCATCTGCATCCCCTCGGGCGTGACCGAGGTCGAGCGCCGCGCTGTGCGTGAGGCGACCCTCAAGGCCGGTGCCCGTCAGGTCTCCGTCATCGAGGAGCCTATGGCTGCTGCCATCGGCGCGGGCCTGCCCATCAGTGAGCCCACCGGCAGCATGATCGTGGACATCGGCGGCGGCACCGCTGAGATCGCAGTCATCTCTCTGGGCGGCATCGTGGCCTCCCGCAGCGTCCGGATGGCCGGTGATATGTTCGATCAGGCCATCATCGCTTTCATCAAGCGCAAGTATAACCTGCTCATCGGTGAGCGTACCGCCGAGCAGATCAAGATCGAGATCGGCTCGGCCTACCCCATGGACCCCGAGATGACCATGGAGATCAAGGGCCGCAACTTGGTGGACGGCCTGCCCAAGAACATCGTCGTCCACTCTGAGGATGTGCGCGAGGCCCTGCTGGAGTGCCTGGTCAAGATCACCAGCGCCATCAAGGAGACCCTGGAGCGCACCCCGCCTGAGCTGAGTGCCGATATCATCGACCACGGCATCACCCTGACCGGCGGCGGTGCCCTGCTGCGGGGTCTGGATCAGCTGATCCAGAGCGAGACCGGCATTGATGTCCATGTTGCGGAGGACCCGCTGGATTGCGTGGCCAAGGGTGCCGGTGCGGTGCTGGATCATGTGGATGTTCTGCACGACGTGCTGGACACCGATGGAGCTCATATGTAACGATGTAACAGAGGGTGCGGACGGCTCTGGGCTGTCCGCGCCCTTTTGCAATCGGAGGAAAACCCCTTGAAAGACTTTTTCGATACCTGGAAATTCAAGATCCTGGTGGGCATCGCGGTGTTTCTGGTGGGCATCATGGCCTACGCCGGTGCCAACGGCCGCCTGACTGCCGCTCCGCAGGAGCTGCTGAGCGTGGCGGCTGCTCCATTCCAGAAAGTGGCTGCTGTGGTCAGCGGCGGCGTGGCCTCCCTGTGGGAAAAGTACACCAGCATCGATGACGTGATGGCTGAGAACGAGACACTCAAGGCCGAAAACGCCGAGCTGCGCCAGCAGATGGTGGATTACGACCGCGTCAAGGCCGAAAACCAGGCCTACAAGGCACTGGAAAGCATCCAGAGCCAGCGGCCAGAGATGAGCTATCTTTCCAGCTTTGTCATTGGCCGTGATCCGCTGGATTCCTTCTATGGCTTCACGCTGGACCGCGGCACGCTGGATGGCGTGGCCGTCAACGATGCCGTGGTCAGTGATCAGGGCTACCTGCTGGGCATGGTGGTGGAGGCTGAGCCCACCAGCTGCAAGGTGATGACCATTCTTCACCCCAACTTCAACGCGGCGGGCGTGGTATCCCGCACCCGTGACAACGGCATCGTCACCGGCAGCTCCGAATATGCCGCCGATGGCCTGTGCGTGCTGACCAACCTTGCGCGCAACACCCTGACGGAGAAAAGCGACCAGGTGGTCACCACCGGGCTGGGCGGGGTGTTCCCGGCTGACCTGCTGGTGGGCGTGGTACAGGAACTGGTGCCCGAGGTCAGCGGCAAATCGACCATTGCCGTCATCAAACCCGGTACCGACCCCCGCACGGTGCGCCATGCGTTCATCATTACCAGTTTCTGAGGAGGGACCCTGATGGAATCACGCCGGAAACGCAGCCGGGGCCAGATCGTCAAATGGATCTGCTATGCGCTGCTGGGCCTTCTTTGTGCTGTTTTGCAGACCACGCCCGGGCTGTTCCAGTTCGGGGCGGCAAAGCCGCTCTGGCTGCTGCCGCTGGCGCTGGCGGTCGCCGTGTTTGAGGGCGAGTTCGCCGGGGCTGTCTTTGGGGCGGTCTGCGGCCTGATGTGGGACTGGCTGGCCGGGCGCACCGTGGGCATGCTGGCGCTGGAACTGCTGCTGCTCTGCTTTGCCGTTTCGGCGGTGATGCAGCTCTACTTCAAGAATTCGGCCGCAAACTTTGCACTCATTGCGTCTGCTGCCGCCCTGCTGGTGCTCACGCTGGACTGGCTGTTTTTCTACTACATGCCCGGTTACAGCGGCGCGGCCAGCCGCTGGCTGTGGTTTGTGCTGCCCACGGCGGCGCTCTCGGTGCCCGTCTGCTTCCCTCTGTTCGGGGTCGTGCGCCGCATCCACGAAGAATTTAAGATCGACAACGGCGTGGTGTAACGCACCCCGCGCCGGAAGGAGAATCCATGAACCAAGAAGAACGGAAAACCGCCATCCGGCGGATGCGTGTTCTCGTTGCCGCCGCCTGCATCCTCATGCTGCTGTATGGGCTGCGGCTCATCTTTTTGCAGCTGGTCAACGGGGACGATTTCAAATCCCAGGCCACCAACACCACCGACTACAAGTTTACGGTCACGGCGGCACGCGGTGACATTGTGGACAGCCGGGGGGAGCGCATTGCCACCAGCGTCACGGGCTACAACGTGGTGCTCAACAAGCTGCTGATGGGAGACGAAGATCTGGACGGAATGCTCCAGAAGATTGTTGAGCTGCTGCGTGCCAACGGTGAGAGCTGGAACGATACTCTGCTCATCAGCCAGCCGGATGCGGCGGGCAATTATACCTTTACCGCCGAAGAGGGCAGCACCAGGGATCAGAAGGCCCTTGCCGCCATGAAGGACAATCTTGGTTTACAGCAGTATGCAACGGCCAATGATGTGATGGAGAAGCTGGTGGAGGACTACGACCTTGCCAGCTATCCGCTGAGCTGGCAGCGCACGCTGGGCGGCATCCACTATGAGATGCAGCTGCAGGCTTTCTCCAATGTGAACAACTTTATCATGGCGGAAAACGTCAGCGAGGCCACCGTGGCGACCATCAAGGAGCACAGCCTCTCGCTGCCGGGTGTGGAGATCGTGGAAACGAGTACCCGCAGCTATGAGCAATCCACGGTGCTGCCCCATGTGCTGGGCCGGGTGGGCAAGATCACCGCTGAAAAGTGGAAGGTGACCGATGAAAACGGCCAGACCACCTACCCCCTGCGCGAAAAAGGCTACAACATGAACGACATCATCGGCATCTCGGGCCTGGAATCGGCCTATGAGGACGAACTGCGGGGCAAGGATGGCGTGGAGACCATCACCCGCAACTCCGATGGTGTCATTGTGGATACGGCCCTGACCACAGTGCCCGAGCCGGGCCACACCGTCCAGCTGACCATCGACAGCCGGTTCCAGAAGGCGGTGGACAAGGCACTGGCCGAGAATATCGACATGATCAACCGGGTTTACAACACCGGCAGCATGAAAGCCGCCGCCGGTGCCGCCGTGGTGCTGGATGTGAAGGACGGCAGTGTGCTGGCCGCATCCAATTACCCCAGCTTTGACCAGAACCTGTATGCCACCCAGTACAGCGAGTACAGCGCGGACGAGAGCCTGCCCCTGTTCAACCGGGCGCTGCAGGGCCTGTACACCCCCGGCTCCACCTTCAAGCCTGCCGTGGCAGTGGCTGCGCTGGATTCCGGGCTCATCAACCAGTATTCCACGGTGTTCTGCAACGGCGTGTACACCTTTTATAAAGGGTACAGCCCCCGCTGCACCCGCCATGGCCACAGCGGCAACATTGATGTGGTCACGGCCATCAAGTGGAGCTGCAACATCTTCTTCTACGATGTGGGCCGCCGCACCACCAGTGACGTCTACGATGCCTACGCCTACAAGATGGGCCTTGGTACCCGCACCGGCGTGGAGGTCAATGAGGCTACCGGCCGCCTGACCACAAAGAACGACTCCAACTACACCGCTTCTCTGGACATCCAGGCCGCTATCGGTCAGGGCAATACCGTCGTCACCCCCGTCCAGCTGGCGACTTACGCCGGCACGCTGGCCAACCGGGGCGTGCGCTACCGCACCCACTTCGTCAAGGCCATCCTCGACACCAACACCGGCAAAGTCCTGCAGGAGACCCAGCCCGAGGTGATGGACGTCATCGAGGACCGGGGCGACACCTTCGACCTCGTGCGGCAGGGCATGATCGGCGTGTCGGAGACGATGTCGGGCCTGAAGAACTACCCCGTCACCATCGCCTGCAAGACCGGCACCCCTCAGCGCAGCGAGACGTACTACGTCGGCAGCACCCGCAAGCACTACACCAACACCATGATGGTGGCCTACGGCCCGGCCGAGGACGCTGAGATCGCCCTCGGCATCGTCATCGAGTACGGCGGCGGCGGCGCCCGCGCCGGCAACCTCGTGGCCGACATCTTCGACGCCTACTACGCCATGAAGGACGGCAGCCTGAATGAGGATGGCACCATCGGCAAGCAGGAGACCGCTGCAGACAGCACTCCCGCTGACCAGACTGCCCCCGCCCAGACCGAAACCGGCACGGATACGGCCACAGACCCCGCCGCAGGCACCACGGATGCTGCTCAGGAGACCGCACCTGCCGGGCAGGATGCTTTAGACAATTGAAGAAGGATAAAACGCTGAAACACTGCTTTTGGTGAATCCGAGCGCTTTTTTCCGAAAAAAGTATGAAGTTTGTATAAAAAACGGTTGTAAAAGAACGAAAACTGTGATACTATGATATATGCAAGAAAATGCCCACTGGCAAAACAAAGGAGAGGTTGACCGATGACGATTGCACTGATTGCGCATGACTCCAAAAAAGAGCTGATGGTTCAGTTCTGTACGGCGTATTGCCGGATTTTGAGCCAGCATAAATTGGTGGCTACGGGCACCACCGGCAAGCTGATCTCTGAGGCAACGGGTCTGCAGATCCAGCGCTTTCTGGCAGGTGTTCAGGGCGGTGATCAGCAGATCGCATCCCGCATTGCCTGCAATGAGGTCGATCTGCTCCTGTTCTTCCGCGATCCGATCAACGCAAAGCCCAGCGAACCCAACGAGATGACCCTGCTGCGCCTGTGTGATGTGCATAACATCCCGCTGGCCACCAACATCGCCACCGCGGAGGTGCTCATCCACGGTCTGGAGCGTGGAGATCTGGATTGGCGGGATATCGTCCACCCGCAGAACTAAAAACTGGAATAAAACACAAGCCCCCGCATGTTGGCCGGAAAACCAACGTGCGGGGGCTTTTTTGCATCCCTGTGATGTTACAGGAACGTGACGGTTTCGGACAGAGGCTTGCGGGAGCTGTGGTTGGGCAGGGGGCCTGCACCCTCGGCAGCGTGGCCCAGATCAAGGAGCATCACGATCTCCTCGTTTTCGGGCAGACCCAGCGCTTTTGCCAGCTTGTCCGGGTCAAAAAAGTTGACCCAGCAGCTGTCTACGCCGGCATTGGCAGCGCCCAGCAGCAGGTGGGTGGCCACGATGGCGGCATCCTCCATGCCGGAGTTCATCCGCTCGCCGGGGTAAGTAAAGGTGTGGTTCTTGTCATAGGCAACCACCAGACAGATGGGGGCACCGTAGCGGCAGGGAGTGGCAGCATCGATCTTTGCCAGCCCCTCTTCGGACTGAACGACGTAGATGCGCTGTTCCTGGGTGTTCTTGGCGGTGGGTGCCAGCCGACCGGCTTCCAGAATGGTGTAGAGTGCTGCAGCGTCTACCTTGCCTGCACCAAAATTTTTGCAGGAATACCGCTGTGCAATAAGCTGAGTGAATTCCATAACGATCTCCTCCTGACTTGGATTGGACGGAACAGAGCGCCGCTTGCGGGTGCTCTGTTATGCCGATTATACCACACTGCGCCGGTGGTGCAACCCTTAAAAGAGGTCCAGCATGTTGTCCAGATAGATCGCCTCCCGGACGTGGATCTGATACTCCGGCCGGGTCAGATAATAGAGCAGAAACTCCAGCACCAGCGCGCTGCCCAGGCCGCGCCCTTCCAGCTTGAAATTGGAAAAGCCCAACGGCAGATAGCGCTCCCGGATGTCCGCAGTGCCGATGAACCCGGGGTTTTCCATCGCCTTGGAAAAGCGGTAGCCCTCCTGCGCGCCGGGGGCGGTGCACCGGTGTTCGCAGACCTCCCCCAGATTTTTGCGGCTGACGGCTTCGTAGCAGCGCCTGCGCTCGGTGCAGCCGAACCAGCAGCACTCGTTGCAGAGAAATTCTACCTTGTCCTTTTCGGGCTGGGAGAGCGTATCCAGGGCATCGAAGGACTTGTTCAGCCGGAAGTCCGGTACGACATACCGGAACTCCGGCCGCCGGACCTCTGCCTGAAACGCCTGAAGATCCGTCAGGACCTTGGTGGTGGAGGATACGAGATAAAGCTCCGGGTAATGCTGCTGCAGGTAGTTCAAAAGCAGCTCGGAGTGGACGATGACCCCATTCTGCACAGTGCCCTGCTGGGCAAACTGCTGACACACTGCGTTGCATTTCCGGTCTGAGAGGTGCTCCGGGCGGAGCAGGGAATTGCTGAATGTGAGCCGGGCAGAGATGCCGTATTCCTGGGTCAGAGCCAGAACTTCGGCGGGGGAGTGCTCCCCGGCCTCCACGCGGCCCCCGCCCCAGATGCAATCCGGCGGAGCGCCGTAGATGGAGCCGATCTCGCACCAGTCATAAAAATATTCCCGGTGCTCCCGGAACAAGGGCAGGAACAGGCGGTAGAGCTCGTAGAACTCGAACAGTCCGGGCAGGTGATAGCAGGCGGTGTGTTTCATTCTCAGATTTCCTCGGTGTCAGAAGGTGCAGCGGTGATATCACGGTAAAAGATCGCCCAGGCCGCTTCCTCGTAGGGGTGCAGAAAGAAAAAGCCGGCGCTCAGCGGGATGGACAGCAGGATCAGCGGAACAAGGACCGTATCCGCCGAGCGGGTGAAGGCAAAGACGAGAGAGAAACCAATCAGCATGGGCAGGGTGCAGAGCAGCTCCCAGCCCAGAAAGCTGAGATCGAGGCAGAACAGCCGCCACTTGTTGCCGTCCATGATGCGCCGGGATTCAGTGATGGCTTCGTTGGCCGTCAGGCCGGGGTGCTCGGCCATGATATAGGGGGTCATGGCATAGCTGTAGGCTTTTACCACGCCGGGGATGAACAGCAGCAGCGACCAGAGCGCCACATAAAGCCCCTGCAGGAAATTCATGCAGAAGCCGTCCCACAGGCGGTGCTTCTGGGAAGCGAGGTCGGAGAGGGCAGCGTCCCTGCCGTCTGCAAGGTTCAGGTTGAACCGGGCGTAGCCCAGCCGCACCGCACCGCCCACGATGACGGTGAACACTGCCCAGGCAAGGATGCAGATCACGAGAACCGCCAGCACGCCGCCGCTGCCGGTGGAAAACAGCCCGGCAAACCCCGGGGTGTCGCCGTTGGCGTTCTGGCTCATGTTGGAGATGACCCTGTCTGAGCTGCTCACAATGTTGGCTCCCAGCACACTGGCGATCAGTCCGGCCAGAACAGCTGTCTTCCATCTGCCACGCAGGGCATCCAGCGCAAGGGCACGATAATCAGCAGAAAATTTCATAGAGCTTTCCTCCTGTCTGTAATGGAGATCGTTCGTTGAAAAACGGCAGCTGCCGTTTTATACAGGATACGTTTCAGCCTGCACAAAAATTGCAGCCGGGACTTCTTTTGCAAAGGCTCATCCCCGGGCATCCTGCCGGGTGGTGCTGAAATATTCCTTGGGGGTCATACCGTACTCCTTTTTAAAGGCGCGGAAAAAGTGGTTGTAGCCCCCAAAGCCGCTGGTCTTGTACACCTCGGTGATGGGGAGGCCCTGCTCAATGAGGGCGCAGCAGTGGTCCAGCCGGGCCTTTACGATGTAGCGGTGCACGGTCTGGCCGGTCTGGCGTTTGAATTCCCGGGCAATGTGCTCCCGGGAGACGAAAAACTCCTTTTCCAGACGCTCCAGCGTCAGTTCCTCGGTGAGGTGCGCCTGAATAAACAGGAAAACCTCGTCCAGCATCAGGTGGTGGCGGCTGACCGAAGCGGTGTGGAATTCGGCATGGATGCAGGCACGCAGCGCCAGCACCACGAACATCTGCAGGATGCCGTGCTCGAACGCCGCTGCGCCGAACTGGCTGCTCTCCTGGGGCAACACCAGCAGCTTCCGGGCAAGATTCTTCAGCAGCATATAGATCTGGCTGTCCGGCCGGACAGCCACCTGCCGGAAGGGCACCACGTTGAAGCTTTTTTCAAAGTCAGTGTCCTCATCCGACAGCTGCGCCAGCATCTGGGGAGACAACTGCACCCGGATGATCTCCAGCGGGCCGTAGGCTCCGGCATATTCCAGCCTGCCGCCCTGCCCGGGCTTGAGGATGATCAGGTTCTGCTGCTGGGCGGGCAGCACCACCTCGCTGCACCGGAACACACCGCTGCCCCGCATGACCAGAAACAGGTCATAATACGCGCCGGAAAAGAATTCCCGAACAGTGCTTTGTTCAAAAAGATAACGTTTGGCTGTATAATTCACCAAAATTCCCTCCGTGGAACTGTCAGATGCGACAGTTTGTTGTACACAACTGAAAAGTACAACTGTCATAATTGCATAATACATCAATTTGCGATAGTTTTCAATCATTTTTTGGATATGCTTTGACGCAAAATTAACGTATAATGCAATCGAAGAGAAGAGGCTTGTGTGAAAAGCCTCGTGGTTTCATCTGTTTTTTAAGGAGGATAAAACGCAATGGACCAGAAAAAGACCGTTCGGCCCTTCTCCATGAAGGACAAGATCGGCTATACACTGGGCGATCTGGGCTGCTGCTTCACGGAGCAGTACCGCGCCATGTATCTGTCGATCTTCTACACCCTGATCCTGCAGGTCAACCCCTTCCATGTGGGTATCCTGCTGCTGATCACCAAAATCTGGGATGCCGTCAACGACCCCATCATCGGCGCGATCGTGGACTCCCGCAAGGCCACCAAGGGCGGCAAGTTCATCCCGTGGATCCGCGCTTTCTCGTTCCCCATGGCAGTGCTGTGTGTGCTGGCCTTTGTCAATGTGGGCAACATCAGCTACGGCCTGCGTCTGGCCTACATGTTCATCACCTATGTGCTGTATGAGGCACTGTACACCTGCGTCAACGTGCCCTTCGGCACCCTGTCCAGCGTGATGACCGATGATGTGAGCCAGCGTACCGCCCTGTCCCGTTACCGCAGCCTGGGCGGCACCATCTTTATGACCGTCATGGTCATGGTCGGCCCCCTGTTCCTGTATGTGGACAACCAGCCTGTGGCTGGCCGCTTCCTGATGCTGGCCTGCATCTGCGCCATGCTGGGCCTGCTGTGCCTGCAGATCACCTGCGTGTGGTGCAAGGAGCGCGTGGAAGTGCCCGAGCGTCCGCAGGGCGAAAAGCTGAACTACCTGCACGTTCTCAAGGAGATCTCCCACAACAAAGCCCTGCTGGGCGTGATGTTCTTCAGCCTGACCGGCATGATCGGTGCATCCGTGGTCAACGGCCTGAACACCTACCTGTACAAGGACTTCTTCGGCAACGTTAAAATTCAGGCTGTCTCCGGTATGCTGAGCGTTCTGTACGCTGTGCTGTCCTTTGCCATCACCCAGCCTCTGGCCAACAAGCTCGGCAAGAAGGAGTGGTGCTGCATGGGCGCCGGCTTTGCCGCCGTCGTGTTCGGCGTCCTGTTCTTCTTCCCCATCCATAACCCCGTGGCCTTCATCGTCATCAACGGTATCTGCTACCTGGGCGCTTCCGGTATGCAGGTGCTGATCTGGGCCATGGTCAACGATGCCATCGACTACCATGAGCTGCAGACCGGCGAGCGCAACGAGGGCATTGTCTACTCCACCTACTCCTTCTTCCGCAAGCTCGCAAGCGCCATCTCCGGCAGCCTGTCCAGCTTTGTGCTGGGTGCCATCGGTTACAACGTCACCGCAGGCGCTGTGCAGACCGCAGGTGTTGTGAACGCCATCTGGAAGAGCTATACCGGCATCTACTTCCTGGGCTACGGCATTGCAGTGGCCATCCTGTTCTTCGTCTACCCCCTGACCAAGCAGAAGACGGCCGAGATGCTGGCAGAGCTGAAGAGCCGCCGTGCCGCAAAGGAGAGCAAGTAAATGAAGATTTTACAGGTCCAGTTTCAAAACCGTAATGGTCACACCCTGCGCGGCATCGTGACCCTGCCTGATACGGAGGGCAAGGTGCCCTTTGTGGTGCATCTGCACGGCTTTGCCGGCAGCTGCAGCGGCTACAAATCCATGTACACCCACCTGTCCCGCGCTCTGGCAGCGCAGGGCATCGGCAGCGCCCGGTTTGATTTTTACGGCAACGGCGAGAGTGACGGCGAGTTCGAGGATATGAGCTTTGACGGCCTGCACACCGATGCACAGGATATCTTTGCATGGGCAGCCCAGCAGCCCTATGTGGACAGCGAAAAGATGTTCCTCTCCGGTCAGAGCATGGGCGGCTACATTGCTGCCTCCTGCGCTCCGGTGATCCAGCCCCACGGCCTGATCCTGCTGTGCCCGGGCGCAGGGATGTGGTTTGGCTGCGCCCAGCGCGCCGACGGTGTGACCCAGACCGGCAAGGACTACGCCGACATGGAGGGTCTGTGCTACAAGATGGCCTTCAACTATGAGATGGCCAAGCACCCCGATCCCTTTACCGAGGCCAAGGGCTACAACGGCCCGGTGCTTCTGCTGCGGGCCGATGATGACCGTCTGGTGGACGAGGGCACCTGCAGCCGCTATGCCGAGGGGTACACCGCACCCGAGGTGGATACCATTGCAGGCGGCGGACACAACTTTGCCACGCTGACCGCCCGTGCCGCCGTGGAGGAAAAGACCGCCGCATTCATCAAAGCACATCTGTAAGGAGGCATTTGTATGGAAAACATGATCCTGCAGCCCATTGTAGTGGGCGGACAGACCTTTAAGAACCGCATCATGTTCCCCCCGCTGACCACCGGCTACGAGAAGAACGGCATGATCAGCGAGCAGGACATGGGTTTTTACACCCGCCTGGCCAAGGGCGGCGTGGGTTACATCGTTCTGGGCGATGTGGCACCCATCAACAGCTTTTCTCCCACCCCCAAGCTGTTTGACGACAGCCAGATCCCTGCCTTCAAGGCACTGGCCGACAGCGTGCACGCTTACGGCACCAAGCTGGGCATCCAGATCTTCCACCCGGAGTACGATGTGGATGCCATCAACAGCCTGTTCATGCAGAAGAAGTTTGACGAGATGCGTCAGCGCCTGCACCACGACATGATGTTCTTTACCGATGAGGCCAGCGAGGAGATGCTGATGTCCATCATCGATAAGATGTGCGCCTGCGCGGTGCGTGCCCAGAAGGCCGGTGTGGATGTGATCCAGATCCACGGCGACCGCCTGAACGGCTGCCTGTGCTCCACCCGGATGAACCACCGCACCGACAAGTTCGGCGGCAGTCTGGAGAACCGCGTCCGCTTTGCCCGGATGCTGACCCGGGCCATCCGCAAGGCTGTGCCGGGGATGATCATCGACTACAAGCTGTCCATCGTTACCCCGCAGCGCGGCAAGGGCGGCATCGACGAGGCCGATGCGGTGCAGTTCGCCCAGTGGCTGGTGGAGGATGGCGTGGATATGTTCCACGTTGCCCAGGCCAACCACACCGGCAACATGGCCGATACCATTCCTCCCATGGGTGTGCAGCCCTACGGCTTCTTTGTCAGGATCGCCGGGGACATCAAAAAGGCTGTCAACGTGCCGGTCAGCGCCGTGGGCCGTATCGTGGATGCCGAGATGGCAGAGCGTGTCATCGAGAGCGGCATGGCTGATATGGTGGCTGTTGGCCGCCCGCTGCTGGCAGACCCTGATTGGGGCGCAAAGATCGCTGCCGGTAAGGCCTGCGATATTCGCCGCTGCATCAGCTGCAACAAGGGCTGCACCGATGCCATCCAGAACCGCCAGTTCCTGTCCTGCGTGCTCAATGCCGAAAATGGCTATGAGAACAGCCGCAGCATCCAGCCTGCCGCACAGAAAAAGAAGGTGGCTGTTCTGGGCGGCGGCCCTGCCGGTCTGGAAGCTGCCCGTGTGGCAGCCCTGCGCGGTCACGACGTGACCCTGTTTGAGAAGACCACCTCTCTGGGCGGTCAGCTGAACATCGCCTGCGTGCCTCCCCGCAAGGAGGAGATGCGCCGCGCCGCACAGGATCTGATCCGCTCGGTCTGCAATGCCGGGGTGCACCTGTGCATGGGCCAGACCCGCACGGCAGAGCAGCTGCAGGAGGCCGGTTTTGAGGCCGTCATCAACGCTGTGGGTGCCCACAGCGCCGCACCCCGCATCCCCGGCATTGACGGCGTGAATGTGGCCGATGCCTGGAAGGTGCTGGCCGGTGAGCAGCAGGTCTACGGCACCGTGGCTGTCATCGGCGGCGGCATGGTGGGCTGCGAGACCGCAGAGTATCTGGCTGCCCGGGGCTGCAAGGTGTCTGTCATCGAGATGATGGACAAGATCGCGGCAGGCGAGAGCACCACCATTCTGCCTACCCTGCTGGAAAACTACAAGACCTACGGCGTGGAGCAGTACCCCAGCCACAAGGTCAAGGAGTTCCGCATGGATGCCGTTGTCTGCGAGAACAAGGACGGCGCAGAGGTGACCATTCCCTGCGATTACATCGTGCTGGCTATGGGCGCACGCTCCAACGAGTTTGACGCTGCTGCGCTGGAAGCTGCCAATATCCCGGTGTATGCCATCGGCGATGCCGCAGGCAAGGCGGCAGATATCTCCAACGCCATTCGTACCGGCTACGATACCGCCTGCCAGCTGTAAAGTAGTCTGAGATGCGCACAGCGCATCGCCAAAAGTGCAAGCCCGGAAGGTCTGTGTGCCTTCCGGGCTTGCTTTTTTTTTTTTCGGGAAAAGACGTGGTCATTGGCCGCCCTCTGCGATATTTTTCCGCCGGTTAAACCTGGATATAGAAATCCGACAAGAGTTGTGTTAGAATAAGGCATCCGGGAGCGCCATGCGGCGGGTGCTCCGCTTCAACATGAAAAATGGAGGCTTTTTATGAAAAAGACCTATCGCTCGTTCTTTTGTCTGCTTGCAGTGCTGCTGCTCAGTGTCAGTGCACTGCCCGCTGCCTCGGCACTGTTTTCGGAGCGGCTCTACTACTATGGTACGGTAGAAGAGATCAGCCGCGCTGCGGACGGTACAGTGGAGTCTGTACTGGTGACCGCAGAGGGGCAGGAGACCTATGAAATGGTGATCACTGAGCACACCCAGTGGCAGGACCATGACGAAAAGACCACCTCCGATCCCGCTACCCTTGCAGTGGGGGAGCAGATCTGTGTGGTGCACGACCCTGCCGTGATGATGTCGCTGCCGCCGCAGTCGGTGGCTTATACCGTCATCCGCAATTTCCCCGCAGGCACGGATCTGGAGCAGGAAGCCAGCGACGCTGCCTGCCCGGTGAAGCAGTTCTTCGCCCGGACCCGCAAGGCCATTGAGGACTGGTTCTACCAGACCATGCCCATTGCAGAGTGAATCTGACTGCATCGTAAAAAAGGAAAACATCTGCTGTCCCGCGCCGGAGGCTGTTACGTCCGGCAAAGGGGCAGCAGATGTTTTTTTGTGTGTAATCCTGCCTTGTTCAACTTACGATTCATCCAGTTGGGCAGCAGTGCAGAAACACTCAGTTCCGCTGGAACCCAAGATAGCGGGTGCCTTGAAAACTCAGCTTTCCAATGTCGCCCTCCACAAGCATTCCGTAGTCCGAACCACTTACGGTAAGTTCCATGCGGTCCCCGCTTTCCACCTGAAAGGTCACATAATAGGTGGTAAACGTATGCATCATCGTGTTGTCCGTGTGGTGATGAGAGACCTCCGTGCGCTTTGCCACCACCGCTGCCGGAACGGTGAGCCGCGGCGAATGGTTGTTTTTATTCCAGGTGCGGATATTTCCGATGATGGTGTATAGGATCATGCCCAGAACCACAAGGAACAGGATGGGAAACAGGATGCTGAACAACAGATCAAATCCAGCGAAAAACATCTTACTCCTCCAAAATTTCTTCCAGCAGTCCCTTTACGTCCTCCAAAAAGGATTCCTCTCCAAGGGTGTTCACTTTGAAGAACACCGCCTGACTGCCGCCTGCGGTGATGGCGGATAACCGAATCGGGCTGTCCGCATTCTGGAACATGGTCAGTGTCAGACTCAGGCGATTACCGCCCATCACGCTGTACCGTTCAAAGACGCGGACGCTGCACCGGGCATCGCCCTCTTTGAAATCACTTCCGGCTTCCAGCTCTGCCGACCAGCTGCTGGCCGGAATTTCGTTTTCCAACTTCCAGAGCAGCTGATCAAATTTCTTGTTTTGAATGGTCTTTTCAAAGATCGCCATAATGGTTCCTCCGTTTTACCAACAAAATTCGGTCCCTTATCCTTAATACGAACGAACCCGCAGGAAAATTGCAGAATGCTATCCCTGCGCTCCGGATTCGGAGGAATACTTTGTGATCTTCCAACAGCATACAGTAGCACCAGGGGGTGCTGTGTATGCTATTAACGCTGCTGCAATTTTTCGCTACAAAATTTCTGGTGCTGGCGCTGCATCTGGAAGCGGGGAGTTTCCCAAAGCCGCTCAGCGCGCGGGAGGAGATCGAAACCTTTGCGGCTCTGCGGGCGGGGGACAGGAGCGCGCGGGAAAAGATCATCCGGCACAACCTGCGGCTGGTGGCCCATGTGGCAAAGAAATACTACGCCCAGCCCGGCGACCAGGAGGACCTGATCTCAATTGGAACCATTGGGCTGATGAAGGCCGTGGATACCTTTGACACCACCCGCAAGGCGCGGTTTGCGACCTATGCCGGCAGGTGCATTGAGAATGCTATCCTCACCCGAGCGAACGCCGGATGGAGAATCGGAACCATCTCCACCGCCCTCGGGGTCATTCTCGTCCTCTTCCGGGTCTACCGGGAAGGTGGTCCAGTCGATTTCGTCCTCCGGTGAACCGAAGAGCACCACATGCGCCACCTTGCCGTCCCACACCACCTTGCGCACCACCGTGCGGATGGCGGCACGTTTTTGGGTCACGGTCATATCGTCGATGTTGTCGTGGAACACGGTCAGCAGTTGACGCATCAGGTCAAATTCCATCCCTGCCAGAACCCCTTCGTCCGTAAGGCTTTCCAGTTCCCGGATGCGGGAGCTCAGGGCGGCATCCTGCCCGTTCAGCTCCTCAATGCGCTTTTTCAGGTGGACAGCAGCGGTGCTGTCGCTGAAGTCAGCCAGCGAATCGATCAGTGCATTGATCTTCCGCTGCGTCTCGGCCTGCTCTTTGCGCAGGGTGGAAAGCTTGGTCTCAAACTCGGAGCGGTTGCCTGCGTGGGCGGACTTTGCCTTTTCCAACTGCTTCATAAAGTCGCTGGAATGGTCGGCAAGGTGCTTGACCTGTTCGCAGATGGCAGCATCCAGCAAATTGCCGTTGGCATTCCGGACATTACATAACTCTCTCCGGCTGCGCTCCTTCAGTTTGCACATATAGGGAAAGACCACCTGCCCGTCGGCAGTTTTGCGCCCGGTGACCTTCGGGTACATCCGGCTGCCGCAGGAGCACCACAGCAGACCGGTGAGCAGAGCTTCGTTGCCGCGGGACTTGTGGTAGGACTTGGATTTGTTCCGCTCCAGCGATTCCTGCACCCGAATCCACCGGTTCGAGGAGATGATGCCGGGGTGTTCGCCCACCGAAACGATCCATTCGCTGATGGGATTGTAGACCGTAGCACGGCCTTTTTCCTGGTCGCTGCGGTTGTAGGCCAGCACGCCGCGCACACCGTCGAAATCGGACTCCGGGGCGAACAGTTCTGCCTCATTGTCCACAAAATACTGATAGGCGTCCTTGTCTGCAATCAGGTAGACAGGATTCTGCAAAATCGACTTGATGGAAAACCGGGTGAACGAACGCCCGGTTTTTGTTTTGATGCCCTGCCGCAGCAGTTCGGTCTCGGTCATGGTCAGGGAATCGTACTGCTCGTAGAGGTCGAAAATTTTGTAGATGATCTCTGCTTCGTCCGGCAGCAGCTTGAGCTTGCAGGCCTTTTTGGTCTTGCCGTCCACCGTGATGCTCTTGACGCTCTCGGAAGCGTAGCCCGTGGGGGTCGTGCCGCCCAGCCAGCGCCCGGTCTTTGCCAGCTCGTGCATGTTGTCCCGGATGCGCTCCGCGATGGTCTCACGTTCCAGCTGACTGAACACGGATGCGATGTACATCATCGCGCGGCCCATGGGGCTGGACGTGTCAAAACTTTCACGGATGGACACAAAGTCGATGCTCAGCCGTCCCAGTTCTTCAATCAGGCTGGAAAAGTCGCTGATGTTGCGGCTGATGCGGTCCAGACGGTAGACCACAATGGCCTTGAATTTCCGGTCCTTGGCCGCCGTCATCATCTTTTTGAAATCCGGGCGGTTCAGGTTGCCGCCGGAAAAGCCCTCGTCCTCAAAGACAACGGCATGTTCCGCGGCGGCATCGCCGTAGTGAGTGCGGATATATTCGCGGCAGAGGTCGATCTGATTTCCGATACTTTCGCCCTTGCCGGTATAGCGGGACTTGCGGGAATAGATGGCAATGGTGTCAGCAGTTTTGGCCATGAGATACTCCTTTCCTGTTGTCCGGTGGCCGTAGATGCGGCTATTGTAGCATGGCAGGCCGTCTTTGTAAAGAAAAATAACGATAGTCATACATATTTCATCATACTACGAACGGAGGTGTCAAGGATGTGACAAGGCAGAACAAGCGAGGAAATCAGGATGTTTGACTATTTCTATGGGCAGTCGGGCGAGATGTTCTCGTATTTCCGGGTTCCCAAAATTTTATTCCGGGACATAAAATTCAAGGACCTGTCCACTGATGCCAAAACGCTGTACGGCATCCTGCTGGACCGCATGGGGCTGTCGGTGAAAAACGGATGGCTGGATGAGCAGGGAAGGGTGTATATCATTTTTCCTGTGCAGGAAGTGATGGATGCACTGGGCTGCGCAGACAACAAAGCGACGAAACTCTTCCGGGAATTGGAAAAGTTTGGACTGATTGAGCGCAAACGGCGCGGGCTGGGAAAACCCAATCTGATTTATGTCAAAAACTTTGCAGACCCGCGTTTCCGGAATCGTGAAAAGAACGGTTCCGGTGCCGCGGATTCAGCGCAGCAGGAAACGGCAAAATCACGAGGAAATAAGACTGAGTGGAATAAAACCGAGGGGAGTGAACCTGATCCTTTCTCTTCCGACGCGGAGAGCGAACCGGATGAGCGCACACGGCTGGAAGCGTATTTTATGCAGTCGTTGGAGGTGGACTTGCTGCTCCGGGTCTGCCCGGATGAGGAAGACACCATTCAGATAATCCAAATCGGGACGATATAGTTATCTCGATCTATGATGCCGACTTTTGGCTTCATGCAGACGATAGCACCTTTCCCGCGTGGGACAGAGGCTTTGTCCAGCAAAGAAAATACCTTCGTCAGTTCGGTGCCGGGATTCGAGGTCTTTTTGATTTCGATGGGATTCAGAACACCATCCTGCTCCAGAACAATATCAATCTCTTTTGCATCTTTGTCGCGGTAGTAGTACAAAAACGGCTCACTGCCGGTATTCAGATAGGTCTTCGCAATTTCGGAAACAACATAGTTTTCGAGGATTGCACCGTTCATGGCACCATACTCCAGAACCTCTGCACTGCTCCACTTGGTCAGATAGCAGACCAATCCCGTATCATAAAAATAGAGCTTTGGGGTTTTTACCAAACGCTTCAGAAGGTTATTGGAATAGGGGTGCAGATAGAAGATGATACCCAGTGTTTCCAGAATGTGCAGCCAATCTTTTGCCTGCTTCTGATTGATGTCCGCATCCTGTGCAATTTCGGCAACATTCAGCATCTGGGAGCAGCGCGCTGCAACCGCTGTCATGAAACGCAGAAATTTCAGCGCATCGATGGCATCTGAAAGCTCTTTTACGTCGCGTTCAATATAGGTAGAAAGGTAGCTGCTGTAAAAAATCTGGCTGTTGGTATTTTTTCCGCTTGCAATAGCGGGCATGGAGCCCCGATAGATACGCTCAAAGATATCTTTGGTATCTGCGGGCACAGCTTTTTCCTCGCGGTTCAGCAGAGCGTCCAAATCCACACGGAAAGGCTCGGTATCTGCACCGTTTATTTCTGACTGCGAAAGATAAGTCATTGACAGCACTGCAACACGCCCGGCAAGTGATTCCTGTACCCCGTGCATCAGCTTGAACACCTGTGACCCGGTCAGCCAAAAGGCACCCGGCTCATGGTGAGTATCTGCATAGACTTTGATATAGGTAAATAGTTCCGGTGCATATTGAACCTCATCAATCAGAACCGGCGGCTTATGCAGCTGCAAAAACAATTCTGGATCATTTTTTGCGAGTGCCCGCTCGTTCAAATCGTCCAGTGAAACATATCCACGGGAAGTTCCTTCCATGAGCTTTTGTAGCATAGTCTTTTTTCCTACCTGCCGGGGGCCGGTCACAAGAACAACCGGATATTCCTGCGTGACCTGCTGCACAACTTTCTCAAGACTTCTTGTAATGTAACTCATATTGATCACCTGCTTCCAATTTCGGCCGATTTTTCTTGTGATTCCATTTTAGCCGAAAACTTTGTCTTTTTCAAGTACATCTGGGTGTTTTAATCGTATTATAAAAAGTTAGGAGTTGATGCTTATTGTCTTATCGCTTAGTAATCGCAGAAAAGCCCTCAGTCGGGGCTGCTTATGCAAAAGTTCTCGGTGCAACCAACCGTCAGGATGGCTACTGGGAGGGTACAGTGATGAAAACACTTGCTATAATATCGCCATGGCGCAAGTTTCAATTGCGCAAGAGGGAAAATTGCCTGAAATGCATTAAAGGCTGATAATACTCCGTGAGCTGCTCACAAGAGCAGCTCCATCGAGCCGCGGTCATTGTGCATTTTCAAGCTGAAAACAGGCCGGGACTCGGAAAAGGAGTCTCGGCCTGTTTGTGTTGAGTAGCTTGAGCGAGCGACAACCACCAGCTCCGCTGGTGGAAAAGAAAATGCTTTAGCTATAAGATTCGAGCGAAGCGAGATGACAAAGAAATTGTCATCTTAGAAGATGCACTTTATGATACTGCTCGTTAGAGCAGTAGGGCAAGTAATGCAGATGAAAGATGCTTGCTCGTGGCCCCTTGCAGGGGCTTTGCTAGTATTATGCCCTTCTAGGGCTTACTCAAGCCACCGGCTCAGCCGGTGGTTTTGACTTTCGGCGCAAAGGAAAGGATTGAACAATGCGATTTGATGCAAAAGAATTCGGCGGACGTATCCGCGATTTGCGGAAAAAGAAGGGGATTACACAGGAACAGTTGAGTATAATGCTGAACGTTAGTGCGAACCATCTTGCAAAAGTTGAAACGGGAAGCCGCTGCTGCTCGATTGAGTTGCTGCAGGATCTTTCGTCCTGCCTGAATGTCAGAACGGACTATCTGCTGAACGGAGATGCACCGCATAACAACCATCTGAGGGAAAGACTGACGTTTCTTGCACAGGAATTAGAAAAGATTACGGCGGACCTCCCGGTATGGGGATAGGAAAAGCAAAATCCTCTTTTTCAATGCCCAAAAGCGTGGTAGAATAGGTAAAAGATTCAGTATCTGAAAAACGGAGCGCGCAACAATGGAGATTCTGGTCAGCGCCTGCCTGCTGGGCGAAAACTGCAAATACAGCGGCGGAAACAATTACAATCAGGCGGTTTGCGATTTTGCGCGGGGGCATCAGGTGGTTCCGGTCTGCCCGGAGGTGCTGGGCGGCCTGCCCACACCGCGGTGCCCGGCGGAAATCGTGCAGGGCGTTGTCACGAACAAAGAGGGCATCAATGTGGACCGGGAGTTCCGAGCGGGCGCAGCCAAGGCCCTTGCCATTGCAAAAGAAAATGGGGTGGAGCTTGCCATCCTGCAATCCCGTAGCCCCAGCTGCGGCGTGAAGGAAATTTACGATGGAACGTTTTCCGGGACAAAGATTCCCGGACAGGGCGTTTTTGCCAAGATGCTGATGGACGAAGGCGTCCGCGTTTTGGATGCCGGGGAATTGCCTAAAATTATCTTGAAAAATGAGGACGGAAAATGTCAATCAAACTGATTTGCAGCGACATTGACGGTACGCTGCTGCAATACGGCAAAAAGGAACTGGAAGACGAGATCTTTGAGCAGATACGGGAGCTGCATCGGCGCGGCATTCTGTTTTGCCCGGCATCCGGTCGGCAGTATACCAGCCTGCGCAAGCTCTTCGCACCGGTGGCGGACTGCTGTGTGTTTCTCTGCGAAAACGGCGGCGTGATCTATAAGGACGAACAGTGCATCGCCAAGAATCCGATGCCGCGTGCATTGGCCGAAGAAATTGCCAACGACCTGTGGACCCGCAGCGACGGGCAGGGCGAAGTGATGCTCTCCGGTCAGAATACCGCCTACCTGATGGAGCGGGGTCTGGGAATGCTCAAGCGTATTCAGTTCATCGGGAACAATTATCAAATCATCCATGACCCTTCCGAGGTGCCGGAGGAGATTACAAAAGTATCGGTGTATCTGCACGAAGGCGTAGAATCTTACACGGAACGGTTTGTCCCACGATGGAAAGAGGCGAACTGCGCTGTGGCAGGGCCGTACTGGATCGACACCACCTTTGCCAACAAGGGCATCGGTGTGCGCAGCATCTGCAAGACTCTGGACATCGACCTTGCCGATGTGATGGCTTTTGGCGACAATTATAACGATGTGTCGATGCTGGACATTGTGGGTGTGCCCTACATTATGGATGGTGCCGCCGCACCGCTGCGGGAAAAGTACCCGAACCATACACCCCGCCCAGAGGATGTGCTGCGGGAGTTCTTGAAGCAGAACTGAATTTTGCACGCATGTGTGCAAAATTCAAAATGATACGATATAAGGAAATATTTTGACATGACGAAAGTGCTTTTCATCTGCCATGGGAACATTTGCCGCAGCCCAATGGCCGAATTTGTAATGAAAGACTTGGTGGCCAAAGCCGGGCTTTCTGATAAATTTGAAATCGCATCCGCCGCCACCAGCACCGAGGAGATCGGCAACCCGGTCTATCCGCCCGCCCGGCGGAAGCTGGCCGAGCACGGCATCTCCTGCGAGGGTAAAACCGCCCGGCAGATGACCCGGAGGGATTACGAAACCTACGATTACCTGATCGCCATGGATCACAACAACCTGCGCAATATGGCGCGTTTTGTGGGCAGCGACCCGGATCATAAAGTGTCTCTGCTGATGGACCATACCCGCCGCCCCGGCGATGTGGCCGACCCGTGGTATACCGGGGACTTTGAGGCCACTTGGCAGGACGTGCTGGAGGGCTGCACAGCTTTGCTGGAAGAACTGCGCTGACAGGAGAATTTTATGACAGAGCGTTATTGTGAGGGTGAACGGTTTGCTGACCTGTCGTTCACCGAGGAGGCTTTTGAGGATTGCAACTTTACCGACTGCGTGTTTGTGGATTGCTCCTTTACAAAATGCGAACTGGATCATACCACGCTGAACGAGTGCAAATTCGTGCGGTGTGAGATCACAGGTCTGCGCAGTACCCATTCCTCGGTGCAGTCGCTGGATTTTGAGGACTGCCGCCTGAATGAAATCGAGTGGGCACCGCTGATGTCCAACGGTGCCTTCCCGGACCCCATCCACACGCTGAAAGAGTGCAGCCTGAAATATAACACCTTCACCGAAATGAACTTTAACCGCTTCGACTTTTCGGACGGCAACGAAATTGTCGGCTCCATGTTTGCCAAATGCGAGATGCAGCTGGCGAATTTCAAGGGCGTGGAACTTCACGAAACGGAATTCTACCAGTGTGACCTGCGCAAGGCGGATTTCCGGGATGCCGCCGGTTATAAGGTGGACATTCTGGGCAGCCGCCTGAAGGATGCGAAATTTTCGCTGCCGGAAGCGGTGAATCTGCTGGCAGATTTGAAGATCAAGCTGTCGTAAGAAGGAGAAAAAATGCGTCAACTCATCATTGCCCGAAAAGACCTGCAGATGTCTCCCGGTAAGCTGGCGGCGCAGTGCTGCCATGCTTCGCTGGCATTCCTCACCGACCCCATCGGTATGGGACAGGGCGTGGAACCCATCGAGAAAGACGGAGAAATTACCGGCTATCGGGCAGAAATCATGTTGGAGAAAGCAACCTATGAAGAATGGTTCGATGGCTCTTTTACCAAAACTATCTGCGGGGCAAAGAACCGCAATCAACTGCTGAAAGCAAAGACAATTGCCGAGGAATTGGGACTGGTGGAAAACAAAGACTTCTTCCTTATCCGGGATGCCTGCCACACCGAGCTGGAGCCGGAAGAATTTGATGAAAACGGAGAAGGCATGACCCTGACCTGCATCGGTTTCCGCCCGCTGCCGGATGAAATTGCACATCAGATCAGCCATAAGTTCCATTTGTATTGATAGAATTCCTTTATTTTATAAGCATTTTCCGCAATCGCTGCAGCCGTTGCAGATCAACTTGCTGCCGCAGGTCTCGCAGTTTGCGCGGAAATGGGGCACATAGAGATCTTCCTGCGGGATGGGGTAGCCCCAGTCGTCCACGAGGTCAAAATGAATGGGCCTGCCCTGAAAATTCATGCCGGATTTATAAGCCATCCGGCTTTGCAGCTGCTTGTTTGGCAGGTGGTAGCGCCTGCCGTCCTTGATGAACACGGTGCCGGTCTCGATAAAGCAGAAGGTCACGTTGGCATCCACGCATTCCTGCCGGAGAGATTTGACCCAATCGAAATTGCAGGGGCGGGCACCATCGTAGTTTTCGCCGCCGCAGATGACCTGCTCGATTTGCCCGGCGGTAAGGTACTGCCGGATGCTTACTGGCCCGATGAAGGGCGCGCACATGATGCCCTTGTGCTTGAAGGGCAGGTCAAACAGAATGGGAATGCGCTCATCGGCGCGGCGCTGATTTTCACAGGTGACGTTGAAAAAGATGTTGTCCCAACCGCTGCCCCAGTCCGGCGGCAGGCACTCCCGCACCCGCTGCGGCCGTTTGGTGAGAAGGAAAAACACCACATCGCTGCGCTGGCGCATGATGTCCCACGCCTCAGCCCGCCACGGGTCGGCTTCTTCCAAGAAGAAATCCGAGGTCATGCAGACCCGGATCTGCTCACCACTCTGGATTTTGTAGTGTCCGGTGCGGTCTTTCTGGAGCGGATAGGAAAAGCCGCTTTTCGTTTTGTAGATTTCGGCTCCGTTCTGGTCCCGCATCCGGTCGAGAAAATACATGTAGCAGTTCTGGCAGCCCTCGCTGCACTTGACGCAGCCGTGCCATGGATTCCAGATGTCGTGCAGGAAGCTCACCTTCTTTCGGTACCTATTATTATAATAGCTGCGCGGACAGGAAACAAGAGCACCCCTTGCGCCGCCCCATCGGATGTGATAGGATGAAGAAAACCATGTGAGGGAGGAACCACCATGCCGTTTCTGATGATCCGCAACGACATCACCAAAGTGGCGGCGGATGCCATTGTCAACCCGGCCAACCGGAACCTTTTGCAGGGCAGCGGCACCAGCCGTGCCATCTATCAGGCGGCAGGGGAGCAGGAGCTGACCGCTTCCTGTGAAGCCATCGGCCGCTGCGATTTGGGCAGAGCCGTGTGTACCCCGGCGTTCGGTCTGCCCGCAAAGTATATCTTCCATGCGGTCTGTCCGGCGTGGCAGGGCGGCGGGTTCGGCGAAGCAGAACAATTAGCCAGTGCCTACCACTCTGCACTGAAATTAGCCGCAAAGTACCACTGCGAAAGCGTGGCTTTCCCGCTGCTGTCCAGCGGAAACTACGGCTACCCCAAGGAGCAGGCTTTCCGCATTGCGGTGGACACCATCACGCAGTACGTCATGGAGCACGACCTGACCGTGTATCTGGTGCTTTACGACCGGGACTCGCTGGCCGTGAGCCGGAAGCTGTTCGCCTCGGTGGAGGAGTACATTGATGACCACTATGTAGCACAGAACGATGAAAGCTACGGATTTGGCCGTCGGCGCAGGGAATTGGCAGAGCGGCGGAAGCAGCTGGAAGAAGATGCTGTCCTGCCGATGCTAGGTGCAGTTCCGGCACCCGCCGCGGCACCCAGGACAGCCCGCAGTCTGGAAAGCCTGATGGATAATCTCGGTGAAAGCTTCACCACTCGTCTGCTGCGGCTCATTGACGAGCGGGGGCTGAAAGACTCCACCGTGTACAAGCAGTCCAACATCTCCCGGCAGCATTTCTCCAAAATTCAGTGCAATCGCGACTACAACCCCAAAAAGAAAACGGTGCTGGCCTTTGCGGTTGGGCTGCACCTGTCCGAAGATGAAACCATCGACCTGCTCAAGAGTGCGGGCTATGCCTTTTCGGATGGCTCCAAGCGGGACTGGATCGTGCGGTATTGCCTGGAACACAAAATCTATAACATCAATCAGGTCAATACGCTATTGTTTGAATACGATCAGGAACAGCTGGGTGCGTGATTTGTCGCCTGCCCGTTGACCTTTTGCCCTCCGGTTTGTGGTATCCTTTTGCCAACGAAAGCGATACACCACAAAACGGAGGGCATTTATTATGAAGAAAAATCTTACCGAGCTTGTTTTCATTCTGGACCGCAGCGGTTCCATGGGCGGGCTGGAGCAGGACACCATCGGCGGGTTCAATGCTATGCTGACCCGGCAGAAGGAGCAGGAGGGCGAGGCCAACGTGACCACCATCCTGTTCGACCATGAGGTGCAGCTGCTGCACGACCGTTTTCCGCTGAAGGCTGTTGCGCCGCTGACCGAAAAGGACTACTACGTCCGGGGCTGCACGGCGCTGCTGGATGCCATTGGTTATGGCGTGGAAAAGATGGTGAACATTCAGCGCCATCTGCCGGAGGACGAGCGTGCCGAAAAGGTCATCTTTGTCATCACCACGGACGGCTTGGAAAACGCCAGCAAACGGTTTAGCTATGAGAAGATCCGCCGGATGATCGAGCGGGAAAAAGAGCAGTACGGCTGGGAGTTCCTGTTCCTCGGTGCCAACATGGACGCCGTGAAGGAAGCTGCCCGCTTCGGCATCGGGGCAGACCGGGCGGTGCGGTTTGAGAATGACGCACAGGGCGTGGCGGTCAACTACCACGTTGTCAGCGAGACAGTCTCCCGGATGCGGGAAGCACCCTGCTGCGCGTCCATCGGCGCAGAGTGGAAAGAACAAATCGAAGCTGATTTCCAGAAGCGGCATCATAGGTAAGGGAGGAAACAGCCATGTTAGGAGCAATCTTGGGTGACATCGTGGGCAGTCCCTATGAATTTGACCACAACAATTACAAGCACAAGGATTTTCCGCTGCTGAGCGAGAAATCGCACTTCACCGATGATACCGTCATGACCGCTGCGGTGGCAGTTGGTCTGATTGACGGAAAGGGTCTGCCGGAGAGAACATTTTGTGCAGTGCAGCATGAAATGCGGTTCTGGGGCCGTGAATATCCCCATGCCGGTTACGGCGGGATGTTCCGCCGGTGGCTGCACGCAGAAAATCCGAATCCCTATGGCAGTTTCGGTAACGGCTCGGCTATGCGGGTGTCGGCAGCGGGCTGGCTGTTCGATACGCTGGACAAAACGCTGGAAATGGCAAAAGTGACCGCTGAAGTCACCCACAACCACCCGGAGGGCATCAAAGGCGCGCAGGCCACGGCGGCAGTGATTTTTCTGGCCCGTACCGGCCACAGCAAGCCGGAAATCAAACAGTATGTGGAGCAGACCTTCGGTTATGACCTGAACCGTACCTGCGATGAAATTCGGCCGACCTATCATCATGTGGAGACCTGTCAGGAAACTGTGCCGGAAGCAATCATTGCTTTTCTGGAAAGCGTCAGTTTTGAGGATGCACTTCGCAATGCAGTTTCTCTGGGCGGCGACAGCGACACCCTTGCCTGCATCACCGGCGGCATTGCCGAAGCTTTTTACGGGATGCCGCAGGAACTGCGGGACGAGACTCTGAAACGTCTGCCGGAGGATATCCGGGAAGGATATGAGCTGTTTCGGTGGAACATCGGCCAGAGATAAGACATTCGGAGCACCAAGGAGCAGATACAACACACTCGTGATGTGAAGTATCTGCTCCTTGGTTTTTAATAAGACTCGATGAAGGGCGTCTTGCATCAGCCTGAAAAATCCGATATACTGAACCCAGAGAGTATATCGAATTTTTTGGGAAAAGGAGAGAACGGTATGGAACATCTTTATGAAAAGGCACTGGAAAGTGCGGAATATATCAAGACGCACACGAAAAAGCGCCCGAAGATCGCAGTGGTGCTGGGCTCCGGCCTTGGCAAGCTGACCGCGGACTTTACGGACACGGAAGAACTGTCCTACAAGGATATCCCCAACTTCCCGGTATCCACGGTGGCAGGACACAAAGGCGCATTGTTGGCTGGCAAGCTGGGGGACACGGAAGTCTACGCCATGGAAGGCCGCTTCCATTTCTATGAGGGCTACTCCATGAAGGAAGTCTGCTACCCGTTCTATGTGTTCAAGCTGTTGGACGTGGAAAAGGTGGTGTTGACCAACGCCTGCGGCGGCATCAACCGGGAGTTTGCGCCGGGCACCCTGATGCTCATTACCGACTTCATCAACATGATGGGCACGAACCCCCTCATTGGCCCCAACGATGAGCGCTTCGGACCCCGCTTCCCGGACATGACCGAACCTTACAGTCTGGAACTGCGGAACCTTGCCAAGCAGACCGCCGATGAACTGGGCATTGCCTACAAGGAGGGCGTTTACATGGGCTTTATGGGCCCTTGCTATGAAACGGCGGCTGAAATTCGCGCCTTTGCGGGGATGGGAGCCGATGCCGTGGGCATGAGCACCGTGCCGGAAACCATGGTCTGCAACTACATGGGCATGAAGGTACTGGCCGTCAGCTGCATCACTAACATGGCCACCGGCATCCAGACGGTCAAGCATAGCCACGCCCGTGTGCTGGAAATCGCAAATCAGGCAGGCGATACCCTGTGCCGATGGCTGGGTGCGGTGATTCAGAGAATGGAGTAAAAAAGACATACCATGAAAATCCTTTCGTTTGGTTCCCTCAACTACGATTATACCTATGAGGTCGAGCACTTTCTCGCGCCCAAAGAGACCCTTGCAGCCAAGTCCATGCAGCGGGGCTTTGGAGGGAAAGTCGCAAACCAGTCTATCGCCTTTGCACGCAGCGGTGCAGGTGGGCCGCAGACCGGAGAATCAGGGAAAGAACATCGTGGTCATCGTCCCGGACAACGGCATGAAATATCTGTCTACGCCGATGTACCGGCAGAAATGATAAAAATGCGATGATGTGACTGAATTTTGAAAAGATTGCATAGGATTTTATAAAAGTATTATCCTTTTATGAATTTTAGCACTCTTCTATTGACACTGCTAATGAACGGTGCTATAACAGTGGCGTGCTCAGGAGGAAGGGCAAAAGGAGAGCCGCTAGGCTCCCCGGAAAGCCCTTCCGAATGGACGCTTCAGATTTTTTGCCCCGACCCGAACGCCGGGATTGGAGGAATGATTTATGCTTATGCCGACTGTTTTCCATGAAAACCTGTTCGATGATTTCTTCGATCCGTTCTGGAATGACGCTGCACTGGAACGTATGATGAACCGTGAGGCTCGTGATACCTTTGGTAAGCGCGGTGCAAACATGATGAAGACCGATGTCAAACAGACGGACAACGGCTACGAAGTAGCTGTTGACCTGCCGGGCTGCAAGAAGGAAGACGTTCAGATGGATCTGAACGACGGCTATCTGACCATTCAGGCAGTGCGCAGCCACAGCAATGACGAAAAGGATCAGAAGGGTCGCTATGTGCGGCGCGAGACCTTCTCCGGCACCTGTGCACGCAGTTTCTACGTGGGCGATGTGAAGAAGGAAGACATCCATGCAAAGTTCGAGGATGGCGTCCTGCATGTTGAGCTGCCTGCTCCTCAGCAGACGAAGGCTTTGCCTGAGAACCCGAACCTGATCGAGATCGAGTAAAACGCCGGTCGTGTGCGCCAAGTCACACACGCACATAAGATGCCCCCGGAGAGCCGCAACAAGCTCTCCGGGGGCATTTTTGTTTCGCTATCTTTTCCGCAAGGGAAAACCATGGTATACTGAGAACAGCAACTCGGAATTTATGGAGGTACTTCACTATGGAATACAAACGCTTTGGCGGTAAGCTCCTTGTCCGCATCGACAAAGATGAGGAAATCGGTGAAACAAATTTGATTTTAGGGGGACAAAGATGAGTGATGTAAAAGGAAAGACCGGCGCAGTCCTGAGGGAGACGGCAGTCCTGACCGGGGCGGTGGCGATCATTGCGGCGGGCGTTTTCTTTTTTCTGGTGCCGAGCCATACATCCGTCAGCAGCATTTCCGGCCTTGGCATCGTGCTGTCCAATTTTGTGCCGCTGCCCTTGTCGGTTATTACGATGATCCTGAACGTCGTGCTTCTCATCATCGGGTTCTTTACCTGCGGCAGAGAATTTGGCGCAAAGACCGTATACACCAGTGTGCTGCTGCCGGTGTTTCTGGGGCTGTTTGAAAAGCTGTTCCCGGAGTTCGGCTCGATGACCGGCAGTCAGGAGCTGGACGTGCTGTGCTATATTCTGGTGGTCAGCATCGGGCTGAGTATTTTGTTCAACCGCAATGCATCCTCCGGCGGGCTGGATATCGTGGCAAAGATCATGAACAAGTACCTGCACATGGAATTGGGAAAAGCCATGTCTCTGTCGGGAATGTGTGTGGCGCTTTCCGCGGCCCTGGTCTACGATAAAAAGACCGTGGTGCTGAGTATCCTCGGTACTTACTTCAACGGCATCGTGCTGGACCATTTCATCTTTGATAACAGCATCAAACGCCGCGTCTGCATCATCACCGAAAAAGAGGAGGCGCTGCGTCAGTTCATCCTCCATGACCTGCACAGCGGTGCGACCATGTACGAGGCCATCGGTGCATACAATCTGGAAAAGCACAACGAGATCATTACCATCGTGGACAAGAGCGAATATCAGAAGCTGATGAACTTTATCAACCGGGAAGACCCCAAGGCTTTTGTTACCGTTTACAATGTGTCCAGCATGCAGTATCAGCCCAAGATCTGATCGGCGGAGAGCTGCGTGGTATACTCAAGTCCGGAAATATCAAAGCGCATGGAGGTAAAAAGCATGCTGACCTATACCTATGTTTCAGAGGGGACGTTTGCCCTGATGGAAAAACCAAAGCCGGTGCTGCAGCACGAGCGGGACGCCATTGTAAAGGTGACCCTTGCCAGCATCTGCTCCAGCGACCTGCACATTAAGCACGGCAGCGTGCCCCGGGCGGTGCCCGGCATCACCGTAGGGCACGAGATGGTGGGCATCGTAGAAGAAGTGGGCAGTGCGGTGACCAATGTGAAACCCGGCGACCGGGTGACGGTGAACGTGGAGACCTTCTGCGGAGAGTGCTTCTTCTGCAAAAAGGGCTTCGTGAACAACTGCACCGATCAAAACGGCGGCTGGGCACTGGGCTGCCGCATCGACGGCGGGCAGGCGGAGTATGTCCGGGTGCCCTTTGCGGATCAGGGACTGAACAAGATCCCGGACGGCGTCACCGATCGGCAGGCGCTGCTGGTGGGCGATGTGCTGGCCACTGGCTTTTGGGCGGCACGCATCTCGGAGATCACCCCCGAGGATACCGTGCTGATCCTCGGTGCAGGGCCGACTGGCATCTGCACGCTGCTGTGCGTCATGTTGCACAGCCCCAAGCGCATCATCGTCTGTGAAAAGGACGCAAGCCGCCTGCAGTTCATCCGTCGGCACTACCCGCAGGTGCTCACCGTGCAGCCGGAGGACTGCGCCGCCTTTGTGCGTGCCCACAGCGACCACGGCGGGGCCGATGTGGTGCTGGAGGTGGCAGGGGCAGACTCCACCTTCCGGCTGGCATGGGAGTGTGCACGGCCCAACGCCGTTGTGACGGTGGTGGCGCTGTACGATAAGGCACAGACTCTGCCGCTGCCGGAAATGTACGGCAAAAATCTCACCTTTAAGACCGGCGGCGTGGACGGCTGCGATTGTGAAGAAACGCTGCGTCTCATCGCAGAAGGCAAGATCGATACCGAACCGCTCATCACCCACACCTACCCCCTGCGCCGGATTGCAGAGGGCTACGAGCTGTTTGAAAAGAAACGGGACGGCGTGATCAAGGTGGCAGTGGAGTGCTGACGGTGTGCGCCAAGTCACACACGCACATAAGGTGGCCCCGGAGAGCTGTAACAAGCCCTCCGGGGCCATTTTTGTTCCTGGCATCTTTTCCGCAGCGGCAAGGCGTGGTAGAATAAGGGCAGAACCAATCCACAGGTGAGAAAATCGAACTTCAGAGAGAGGAGATGTTTCTATGCAGTCTGATGAGCTGAAACGCCGGATCTCGGCAGGCAGAGGAGATGCTTTGGCCGATCTGGTTTTGAAAAATGCCAGAATCGTCAATGTGTTTACCGATGAGATCGACACCGCTGACATTGCCATCAGCGGAAATTCGATCGTGGGCGTGGGTGCGTATCATGGCCGGAAAGAAGTTGATCTGCACGGCAAATATGTCTGCCCGGGCCTGATCGATGGGCATATCCACATCGAAAGCTCCATGCTCTGTGGTCCGGCTTTCGAGCAAGCAGTGCTGCCCCACGGTACCACTGCGGTGGTCACAGACCCACACGAGATCTCGAACGTTGCGGGGCTGGAAGGCTTGGATTTTATGCTGGAAACGACAAAAAATCTGACCCTTTCGGTTTATTTCATGCTGCCCTCCTGTGTTCCGGCCACGGATCTGGATGAATCCGGTGCGGTGCTGAACGCAGAACAGCTCCGGCCTTACTACGGCGATCCCCGTGTGCTGGGGCTTGCGGAACTGATGAATGCCTACGGAACGGTGCGCTGTGACCCGAAGATCCTGCAGAAGATCCGCGACTGCACCGAAGCGGGAAAAATCGTGGATGGCCATGCACCGCTCTTGAGCGATAAGGACCTGAATGCTTATATTGCGGCAGGCGTTCAGTCCGATCACGAGTGCTCCAACATCGAGGAAGCTATGGAAAAACTCCGGCGCGGACAATACATCATGATCCGGGAAGGAACGGCTGCCAAAAATATGGAGGCCCTGATGCCGCTGTTCCGGGAGCCCTATTGCAGCCGCTGTATGCTGGTGACGGATGATAAGCACCCCGGTGACCTGCTGGACAGCGGCCACATCGATTCCAACATCCGTAAAGCGATCCGGCTGGGCGCAGACCCGGCAGTGGCCGTCAAAATGGCAACGCTGGTCCCGGCACAGTATTTTGGGTTCAAGCAGCGCGGTGCCGTAGCACCGGGGTACCGGGCAGATCTGGTTGTGGTTTCTGATCTGGAATCCTTTACGGTCGAACAGGTTTACAAGAATGGCACGCTGGTGGCCGAGCACGGAAAAACGCTGAAACCCGCACCGCTTGACATCGACCGTGTGAGATTTTCCCACGTTATGGATTCCTTTGATCTGGATGAGATCACACTGCAGGACCTGGAACTTCGGGAAAGCGGGGAGCAGGAGCGTGTCATCTTCCTGAACCGGGGCGAGCTGCTTACGGAGGAAAAAATCATCCCGTTCCAACGGCATCCGGGCAAAGCTCCCGGTGTGGACCCGGAACACAACATCGTAAAACTGGCCGTTTTTGAGCGGCATCATCACTCCGGCCATGTGGGCATTGGCTTTTTAGGAAACTTCAGCCTGAAATGCGGAGCCGTTGCATCGAGCATCGCACATGATTCCCATAACCTGATCGTGGCAGGGGACAACGATACCGATATGATGCTGGCCGGCAACACTGTGCGGAAAAACAAAGGCGGACTTGCGTTTGTGGCAGATGGACAGGTCGTGGCAGAACTTGCGCTTCCGGTGGCCGGATTGATGAGCACCGAAAGCGCAGAGAGCGTTGCGGCGAAAATGCAGGCGCTGAACGATGCCCTCAAGGCACATGGTGTAGCGGAAGATATCGGCATCTTTATGACCCTCGCCTTCGTCAGCCTTCCGGTCATTCCAAAACTCAGACTGAATACATACGGCATCATCGATGTAGCGCAGCAGAAAGTCGTTCCGGCTGTTTTTTAATACGCGATAACAAAAATACTGCCGGAGACCGACCCGAATGGTCCGTCTCCGGCAGCAGAACAGTTCGTTCCTACTCTTAGAAACGAGCCGCATCAAGAGAAAAGTTGACGGAAATTCTTATTTGATAAATCGAAATTTGACGAGGAGCGTGATTGTATGGGGAAAGCGATTTTAGCAATGATCGTAACCGTAATTGTTGGGTATATAAGTGGTGCCATCTTTGCAAATTGGGTCAATGCACCAGAGTGGGGCGTTATTCTTGCTGTTGCTGTGATGGGAGCATTTATCATTTACTTCAATGATAAGAAACAGTAAACAAATTCGCGTTTATCAAGGTGAACATTTAAGTATTAAAAACGGGAGTGAAACAAATGATGACCATTGCACAGATCATGGAAAAGATGATCGCCTTTTCCGAAGGGAATATCCATGACATCACGCACCTGAGCTGCGTGTGGACCTATGCCAAAACCATTGGTGAGCTGGAGGGGCTGGACGCAGACACGCAGTTTATTCTGGAGGTGGCGGCCATCACCCACGATATCGCCTGCCCGCTCTGCCGCAAAAAGTACGGCAACACCAATGGTAAATATCAGGAGCAGGAGGGCGCCCCGCTGGTGCGGGAGTTCTTGGCGGATACCGGCATGACAGCAGAACAGATCGACCGGGTGGCCTATCTGGTAGGGCACCACCATAGCCCGGCGCAGATCGACGGCATTGACTATCAAATTCTGATTGAGGCGGATTATATCGTCAATGCGTCCGAAAGCGGGTACGGTCAGCAGGCAATCCGAACCTTTATGGAACATACGATGAAGACGGCAGCAGGTATCCTGCTGACGAAAACAGTGTTTGGAGTGTAAAAATGATTCAGAAGCATTGCTTTGAATGCGGTACGGCATTGATTGAAAAAGAACTGGAAGAAGAGGGCATTGTGCCTTACTGCCCGAAATGCCAGCAATACCGTTTCCCGATGTACAATGTGGCGGTCAGCATGATTGTTGTGGATGAGGAGACCGGGAAAATCCTGCTCATCCAGCAGTACGGTAAGCTCTCTTATATTCTTGTGGCCGGGTATGTGAACCGCGGTGAGGCAGAAGAACATGCCGTGGTGCGGGAGGTCCGGGAAGAAACCGGGCTGGAAGTAGAACACCTCCGGTTCAACCGTACCAAGTTTTTTGAGCCGTCTAACACGCTGATGTGCAACTTTACGGCTTTCGTCAGAACTGCAAAGGCGCTGCATATCAACCACGAAGTGGACCGCTGCAAGTGGTTCACCCCGCAGGAAGCCAGAGAAAACATCCGTCCCAACAGCCTTGCAGCGGAATTTTTGAATGCGTATCTGGACGAAGTGGGGAATAAGCCGATGGAGATGTGATCCGTGACGGAACCACGGGAATTTTGACGGAGAGTATGGAAAAAAGTGGGTTCGGCCTGTTTCGGTTGACTTTTTTATAAAGAATCGGTATATTGATACTATATAGTATCAATAAGTATCAACTGCGAGGTGGACAGAATGGATGGGGCACAGTTTGCCAAAATGCTTTCAGATAAGCATTTGCTTGAACTCAATCGGATGGAATACAAGTACTCGACTGTCAGCGTCAAAGAATTTGCCGAATTGCTGCGGCAAAACTTTGCGCAGCCTCTGCCGTTGACTGATTTTTCTGGAAATAAGCTGTTTTACCTGCCGAACCTCGCGCAAATTTCAACAAATGGTATGAAGCAGTTGCTCTCTGTCCCTGTCAGTGGACAAAACTTCGGTTTGTCGGCGATGACCGAGGAAATTTATGCGACTTTTCAAATTGAAAGTATCCGCTCGACCCGCAGCAGTATCCGTTATATCCTCGATGGTTATGCCCCTCGTGATGAACAAGAAGCCCGCATCTATGGTATGAAGCGCGGACTGGAGTTTATCGCGAATCGTCAGAATACGATTACCGAGGAGAATCTGCATCACCTATATCAGATCAGCACAGGGGATTATGCCGCCAGAGCAGTCATATTGAAAGACATCTCGCCTGAAAGTGAATTCAGGCGGGACTTTTTGTTTTTTATTGTAAAGGCTGGTTCCTGTTCTTTTGCGGAGATGGCTACACATTAAAGAACTTTGGCCTCATTGGCCGTCAACTGGAAGGTTGCTCCCAGCATAATATGAAAGTTATTGAGATCGCAAATGCCGTCGGATATGAAAATCAAGGCAAGTTTGCGCAGGTATTCGCAGAAACTTATAGCGTCACCCCACTGGAATTCCGCAGTCTGTCTAAATGAATATGGATGTGGGGGGCTGTAACTGGCCATAAGGGATAAAAGCATATCCGCCAGTGTACCGTGTGATGGATTTCACATGATACACTGGCGGCATTTTGTATAAAGAGAACGGATGCAGCAGGCTCCTAGTATCAAATCGTAAAACTGGCATTCAGCATCAGATTGGACTGACAGCGAACATGCTCGGCGGCTTTTAGTTCCCCACGAGCAAGACGAAGTGCCAGCGTAAAGCAATCTTCTGCAATTAAAGACATCGGGATTCCAATAAAAGAGATTGAGGGAATATAGTTGCTCAGGTGATTCCGGTCTTCCATTCGTCCAAAACTGAGAAGTTCGGCCTGTTGCGTAAAAATAAAGTCATTTCGAGCCAGAAGAGGGATCGCACCAAAGGCAAGAGTTGTGTTCATCGTGATCACAAGTTCCGGCTTCTCAGAAAGGTTCAGGATACGTCTTGCTGCGATAGCCCCTCCTTGATAAGAGTTTTCTGTGGAGAAACATTGCTGGAGTGAAATCGGGATTCCCTGCTGATGCAAAATAATCATTAGCTGATTCAGCGTATCATCTTCGGAACAATCAGGCTGAACTCCGGATAGAATGACGATGTTGTGATAGTTTTTTGCGGAGATGATTTGCGCGGCCTGTCGGATGGAATCCTCTGTCTGGCAGGATACGCTGCAGAAATTACGACTTGTGCCATTGAAAAGAATCAACGGCAGCGTGTTTGGCAGTTTTTCCAATGCATTTCGGTCGGATTCGGATTCAGCAACAACAATGGCTGCTGTATATGCGGAAGGTGCAAGGTTCCGGATTCGCATTTCCAATTGACCTCGTTCGTAGAGGCAGAGCAGAAGATTAAAAGGGGTGTCTGTCTGTTGAATCTGTCGTTCCATTGCAGAAGCGAAGAGGTTGACTTCTGCGCTGAGAGAGACAGATGGAAAAAACAGTGCGATGGTAAGCTGAGAAGGGGAAATAACAGACGGCGCATTCAGCTGGTATCCCAAATCACGCGCAGCACAGAGTACTTTTTGGGCAGTTTTATCCGCAACTTTGTGCTCTTTTGCAGTTCCATTCAAAACAAAACTGACAGTCGAGATGGAAACGCCGGCCAGTTTTGCAACATCTTTCATTACAGCCATAAAGAAATACCCCTTTTGCAATGCTTTTTTCTATTTTGCATGAAGAATTAAATTTTGTCAAGAAATTAAAATAACTTTAGCTAAAAATAAAATTTTAATTGACAACCATCAAAAGGGAGTGTATAATATTCGCCGTTGACGTTAGTTACAACTTACTAACTGACGGAATGCATTTATGTTATCTGAAATGATGTTCTATTTTTGGAGGGAACTATGAGAAAGATTTCGCGTCGTAATTTTCTTCTGACCGCAGGTGTGGTCAGTGCCGCCGCTTTGCTGGCCGCTTGCGGCAGCTCCACTTCCTCTGCAAGCAGTGAATCTGCTTCCGAAAGCACGGCTTCTTCTGCGGAAAGTGCAGCTTCCAATGAAGCGGTGGAATATCCCATCACCATCCAGCATGCTTATGGCGAGACGGTCATTGAGGAGAAGCCCGAAAGCATTGTTGCAATTGCATGGGGTAATCCGGATGTGCCTCTGGCTCTGGGTGTCGTGCCCACTGGTGTTTCCAAAACAAACTTCGGCCCGGTCAACGAAGACGGCCTGCTGCCTTGGACTGCTGCCGCATTTGAAAAGCTGGGTGCATCGCCGAATGTCTTCAGTGATACGGACGGCTGGGATTATGAGGCCATCAGTGATTGCGCTCCGGACGTGATTCTGGCTGCTTACTCCGGTTTCTCCGAAGAAGAATATAATATGTTGAGCCAGATCGCTCCGACGGTTGCATATCCCAGCGTTGCATGGTCTACTACTTGGCGCGAAGAAACAATTGTAGATGCTACGGCGATGGGCATGAAGAGTGAAGGTGAAGCTCTGGTGGCTGAGACTGACGCTATGATTCAGAAAAAGTTGGCAGAGTATCCTGCTATTGAGGGCAAGAAGGCAGCCTTCTTCTGGCTGAGTGCTTCGGATCTGAGCACATTCTATATTTACACCACATTGGATCCGCGTGCCGCATTTCTGACGGATCTTGGAATGCCGCTGCCGGATAGTGTTGCCGCACTGGATAACGGGAAGGATTTTGCACTGACAGTCAGTGCGGAGAATGCAAATCAGTTCAGCGATGTGGAAATCATCATCACCTACGGTACAGATGAACTGCTGACCGCGCTTCAGGCTGATCCCCTGCTGAGTGAAATTTCGGCGGTGAAGAACGGTGCTGTGGTTCTGCTGGATTCCTCGGATGATCTGGCTGCTTCCAGCACACCCTCTATCCTGTCGATTCCGTATACGATTGACCGCTATCTGGAAGTCCTGAATGCTGTGGCAGAGAAAGCTGTATGAAGAATGGGCAGCGTGTGATTGGAATCACTCTGCTGGGTATGATCATTTTGGCAGGATGTATGCTGGCTTCCGTAGCATATGGTTCCAATCTTATTCCCATCGGGCAGGTTCTGCAGGCTCTTCAAAATCCAGATTCAGGAACTTTTGAGGCATCGGTCGTCTGGGCTCGTATTCCGCGCACTGTGTTTGGAGTACTGGCGGGAGCCGCACTGGGCGTATCAGGTGCTCTCATGCAGGCTGTGACCCGAAACCCGATTGCTGATCCCAGTGTACTTGGAGTCAATACCGGCGCATCCCTGTTTGTCGTGATTGGAATCGCGTGGATGCACATTACATCCAGCCAGCAATATATCTGGCTGGCCTTTGCAGGTGCGGCCTTGACTGCTGTTTTTGTCTACGGTATCGCATCGGTAGGTTATGGCGGTCCGACTTCGATCAAACTGGCATTGGCTGGCACTGCCACTGGCACGGCTCTTTCTGCCTTAGTCAACACCATTATGCTGCCGGACAGTTCTGTCATGAAAGAATTTCGCTTTTGGCAGGTCGGCAGCATCAGTGGTACAAGCTGGGGGGAGATACGCACCATTCTGCCATATCTTCTGGTGGGTTTTGTACTAGCGGTGATATTGATTCCAGCCTTGAATGCATTGGCTTTGGGTGATGAATTGGCTGCTGGTCTGGGTGTCAATGTGCAACTGGTGCGAGCACTGGCTGCACTGGGCGGTGTGCTGTTGTGTGCAGCCACCACTGCATTGGCAGGACCAATCGGCTTTGTAGGGTTAATGGTGCCGCACTTTGTCCGGTTGACGCTTGGTGCTGACCTTAAAACAGTAATTCCGCTTTCTGCATTATACGGTGCCGCCTTGCTGGTTCTCGCCGATGTGCTTGGCCGTGTTCTGGGCAGCCCTGGTGAACTGGAAGTAGGAATTGTAACGGCTGTTCTGGGAGCACCTGTCTTTATTCTTGTAGCAAAGAAAGCGAAGGTGCGCAGTTTATGAACAAACCGAACATTTCTGTGCGGCAGGGGTTTGCCCAAAGACACCGTCGCTCTGTTCTGGCAGCCGCTGTGCTCATCATTCTGAGCGTTGTTCTGGCTTGTCTGGTGATGACATGCGGCAACACTTACTATTCGTTGGCAGAAGTCTGGAAGATTCTTACCAGTGAAGGGACAAAAGGAGCTGCATTTACCATCAAAACTCTCCGGCTGCCTAAAATGCTCATTGGAATTCTTGCTGGAATCGCATTCGGGGTGTCCGGAAACACATTTCAAACCTTGCTTCGGAATCCACTGGCAAGTCCGGATATTATTGGTGTTACAAGTGGAGCCAGTGCAGCAGCAGTGTTTTGTATTCTGATGCTCAAATGGAGCGGCGGTATCGTATCGCTCGTTGCTGTGTTGGCCGGACTTTTCGTCGCAGCGTTGATTTACCTGCTGGCGCGTGACCGACATGGCTGTTCCGGCAGTCGGATGATCCTGATTGGCATCGGAATGCAGGCTATGCTCAATGCCTTGATTTCATGGATGTTATTGAAAGGCTCTGAATACGATGTTGCCACAGCATTACGATGGCTGCGGGGCAGCTTGAATGGTGTCCAGATGTCAGATGTTCCGGTGCTGAGCATCACAGTTTTGGTAGGTGGCTTCATTTTAATAGTGCTAAATCGAAGCTTGCAGGTTATGCAGTTGGGAGAAGAATACCCCATCACGCTTGGAGCGCCTGTCCAGCGTGTACGGTTGGGCTCCATTCTGTGCGCATTACTTCTTACAGCTGTGGCAACTTCTATCACTGGCCCCATCGCGTCCGTTGCTTTTCTGTCAGGTCCAATCGCATCAAGAATCGTTGGGAAAGGACGTACCAATCTGCTTGCTTCGGCACTGGTAGGTGTGGTTCTAATTCTGGCTTCAGAGCTGGTAGGACAAAATCTCTTTGCAGTGCGATATCCGGTGGGTGTTATCACTGGAATTTTGGGTGCACCATATCTGCTGCTGCTCCTGCTGCAAATCAATAAGAAAGGAGAGCGTGTCTGATGACAGAGCATACATTGCAAACTCAAAATCTCTCTGTGGGCTACGATGAAACCACCATCATTGAAGATTTGAATCTGGAAATCCCGGCTCACAAGGTTAGTGTGATCATTGGAGCGAACGGTTGCGGAAAATCCACCCTGATGAAAACCCTTTCACGGTTGCTGAAGCCCGAAAAAGGACAGGTGGTTCTGGACGGAAAAGCAGTTCACGGTTATCCTTCCACGCAGCTGGCGCAGATGCTTGGACTTCTTCCCCAGTCTCCAACGGTACCGGAGGGAATCACGGTGGCAGATTTGGTCGCACGTGGACGATATCCATACCGGAAGTTCATGCAGAATATGACCAAAGAGGACTATGCCGCAGTTGAGGATGCTCTGGAACGGATGGGAATCACAGAACTGGCCAACCGATGTGTGGATGAGCTTTCTGGCGGTCAGCGGCAGCGAGTGTGGATTGCTCTGGCACTGGCGCAGGAGACAGACATTTTGCTGCTTGATGAGCCGACAACCTATCTGGACATTGCCTATCAGGTGGAAATTCTTGATTTGCTGACAGAGTTAAACCGCAGAAAGGGAACGACCATCGTAATGATTTTGCATGATGTGAACCTTTCTGCACGATATGCGAATCATTTGTTTGCGCTCTGCCGTGGAAAATTGATTGCAGAAGGTAAACCGGCAGATGTCATTACAGAAGAGTTGATGCAAAAGGTGTATCAACTTAATTGCATTGTTATGAAGGATCCACTTTCTGGAGCACCACTCATTGTACCAAAGGGAAAATACTGATAAACCAAATAATTAGGCAAACCTCTCCTGACCATGTGATGGCCGGGAGAGGTATTTTGGGGCCTGTACCTGCCGCACAGGAGGCAACTGAAATTTTCTGAGACGTTCAGTATAACCTTTGAAGTTGATTTCAAGTCAATCCCTTTTTGAAATTTTATAGAAAGACATCCCGTCTGAGGGCAAAGCGAAGGTTTTGCTTTTCAGACGGGATTTTTTTGCTTTTTGGGACTGTTGTATACAATATATGGACTAAGAGGGTGGGTGACTTGGACTACGAGTCCATAAACTTTTGCTCGAAAGTACGATACACTATTGTCACGGCAGCGGCCCAGCTCCGAAAAGGAGCGGGAGCCGCAGCCGGACGGACCTTGAAAATTGAATATGCAGCTTCAGGTACTTCCAGATAATGATACTTCCGTAATTCGCGGCCCGGTCATAAAGAAGACGGGGTGGCCGAGAGGCCAATGGAGTGGTGCAAATCCAACGCCTGAATGTTTCCCTTTCTCAGGGGTGCCGGGGGCAAATTAAGAGAAACCATACAAAACCTTTTCCAAACGCCGTTCGAGGGGAACCACGGACGGCGTTTTTATATATCAGCGAAAAGGAGTACGCACATGAACCGCAAGACCACAAAAAAGGTGGATGAATCCACCCTGACAACTTTGTGCGCCGTCTGCCGAGGGGCATTTTTGGACGCAAAGGGCGTCCGGCTCCGCAGAGCCGACCCCAGGCAGCTCGTCAAGGATGTCTGCACGTATTGCCAGACACGATATGGGTTTGACTACTACGTTCAGCCCATTGTCCGTAAATCGAAAATGACCGGAAAGGAGAACCGACGTGAAACTGAGCCAGCTTAAAATTGACCCGGAGTTCCAAAGCAAAATTCCGCCGCTGCAGTTTGAGGAAGAACAGCAGCTTGAGCAGAACATCATTGCCGAGGGTCGTCTTCTGAATCCCATCATCACATGGAATGGCTACATTCTGGATGGGCACACCCCGTCTCCCTTAATTAAAGATATTGTTGGGTAAAAAAGAAAGGTCAGTCGATTTTGCCGATGAAGCGGTAGTAGATTTCTACTTCCTGCTCACGGCTTCCGTCCTCGCCCTTGACAGCTTCGTGGA
>OJKE01000095.1_pt1 | contig 69668 bp, 49 predicted proteins | sample 1596501 | NCBI WGS metagenome assembly OJKE01 (sample SAMEA4350125, study PRJEB24818) | metagenome | biome: human; feature: gut; material: faeces | place: Denmark | collected 2013-09
GCATAATCCTTGTATTTTCCTACAAAGATACAAAAAAAATTGCACATATGCAACTTTTAGGGAGGCTATTTTAAAAGCAGAATGTTAATCTACCATAACCCCAAAAGGGACTTTTTCAGTGCCCTCTGCGAAGAGGGGGTCCTTTATCCCACTCCCAAGCCCTCGCCCTTAGCATAAGGGCAAGGGATGTAGCTGGCGACGCTATAGCTCTGCCAGAGTTTTGGTCAGCCAGCGGAGCCTGTGCCCGCAAGGGGCTGGCTGAGAGTGCTTACGCAACAGAGTTGCGATTGTTTGTCGCCTAGCGGAAGACTTTATGGCATATGATGCTCGATGAAGCGAGTAATCATTGATGATACCGTTTTAGGAGATTGCTTCTCGTGAGCTACAGCCATTATTGTAATCTGATTTGCAAACTGAATATAATATACAACATTGGGGTGAATAGTTAAATGTCGTACGGTATAGCTATCTGTCGAGTATTTTTTATCAAAAGAACCACTTTCTGGAAATACATACAGGCCATTAACCTTTTTCACTATTCGCTCTAAAGATTTATTAGCAGTACGTTCTCCAAAATTATCAGCAACATACTGACCTATATCTTTCAATTGCTGCTTTGCCAATGTTGACCAGGTGATTTTCATTTCCATCCTAATTCCTCCTTCACGACATTCAAAATTTCTGAATGAGGAATCGTTTTCTGAGACAAAGACTCCTTATAGGCGAAATCAGCAGCGGCCTTCATTGCTGTTTCGTCTAAGTTATCGATAAATGATTTCATCTTTTTATCGTCATCATTATCTTCTTGTAAAGACAATTCGATGAGTTCGACAAGATTGCTTCTATCTTCCCTACTCAATTTCTTTATCTCATTCCAAAATGGAACAACTGTATTATTTCTTTCAACAGAATTTGTCATATACATAATCTTATCCTCCTATTTTATTGTTTACACGCTGCAAATATAAGGGAAATATCTGAAATAGCCAAGGGATTTCTGGTTTTTAACACATCAAGAGGAGTATCTTGTCACGCAGATTTCACCTTCTTGATCGGAACTTATTATCTGCGTGTACCCTATTTACCTGTAACTTTGTATAGACAGCACGTGCAAAAGATGTAAAGAAAGGAATTACAGATAGTTACTTTGCGTTTTTAACACTTGAAAATACTGGTTTTCCAGATATATAGGGTACATTCCACTTACCCTACATCCATCCAAATCTGCGGGATGAATCTCCGTTAATCCAACAGGCGGTTCAGAATGAGATTCAACTCCTTCTCTGCCTCTGCCAGCAAAGCTGCCTGATCTGACTCAGAGAGCTTCTTGTACTCAGATCCCGCAAAATAATGAGGAAGATACGACTTCACCCACTTCTTTACCTGCAAGAATGTGTCAACATCCAGATGCACATCGTGATCCTTGTAACTCTTCAGCAGATGTACCGGAATCGCAAAGCGCTCGGTAATCTCCTCCTTGCGCTTGGGCCAATGCTTCTCCTCTTCAGTAAGCGTATTCTCGAACTCATCATCGTGATACTCCTTGGTTACAAACTTGTGGAACTTCTCGATGAAAATACCTACACACTCATGAGGAAGCATTTTTTCCCCTCAGACTTGCCCTGGAAATCCTTGATTCCCTGAACAATCTCATTTACTTTGTCCGTAAACAACATTTTCCTTGTTTAAAATTTAAAATTTGTAAATATGCGCCATTTTTGACGTACTGAAAAAATATCTTCAAATCTTATATCTACCTTTGCCCCCGTAAACAATAAACAGTCTGGTCTAAAAATCAATCAAACGACTTAGAGACTAAAAGACTCTGAAAGCAAATAAGAAGCAAATAGATTAAATTTCTTAAACATTAAAAGATCATGAATGAAAACTATTCAATCAGCGAGGAAGTAGAAGAGGTTCTGCCCTCTTTCTTCTGGACCATCGCTTCGAGCGAAGGTCATCAGCTTATCAACAAGGATGAGCTAGTAAGAATCATCAAGTTCGATGAAATGACCAAGAATCACACCGAACTCTATCGCAAGCAGGTGCCTATCAGCAAGGCTCTCGCCGACAACACCAAGCTCATGATGCCGGGCATCACTGCCTCGGCGCTCATGGACGGACAGGGTAAGCAGGTGGCCAACATCCTGAAACCTACCTACTGGCTTGCCGTGGATATCGACAAGATTCCCGACAAGAAGATGCAGGAGGTGATCGCAAAGGCCGACAAGGACCCATACGTGATGGCAAGATACGTGACGGCAAGCGGTCACGGACTCAGAATCCTCGCACGCTACAAGCCGTTTGATGACCCGGAGGTTACGGCGGTGGAACTCTTCGACGTGGTGGTACGCAAGGCGATGGACTACTTTTCCATCCTGCTGGGCGTGCCTGCCGATGAGAAGTGCTGCGACATCACCCGCATGTGCGGCCTTGCCCACGACCCTACCGCCTACTTCTGCTGGAACTCGAAGCCTTTCGAACTGGAGTCCAAGGACATCAAGAGACTCTACTTCAAGAAGTCGATGGCTGAGAAGTATGAGCGACGCAGCAGCCGACGCAGAAAGCCATCACAGAAGATGGTGAGCCTCGCCAAGCACATCCCTACCATCGACGAAGCTGCCGCATCGATAGAGAAGCTGCTGGAAACGTGGGGAAAAGCGTTTGAGCCTAACCGCCACAACGACTATGTGTATAACTTCGGACTCACCTGTCTGAAGTACAACATCGACCAGAAGGAGGCCACCGACTATGCCGACCAACACTTCAGCGCACAGTATCCCAAGACGGTGAGCGTGATGAACCAGGCCTACAAGCACAAGGAACAGCGAGGCACCTGGCAGTTTATGCGAAAGGGCGAATCATACGGCAAGAAGCCTTCCATGAAGATGCTGAAGCAGTGGCTCAGCATGCGCTATGAGTTCCACCGCAACGAGGTGACGGGCTACTACGAGGTATGCAGCCGCGACGTGATCAAGGGCAAGTTTCACCACTGGACCCGCATGGACGACAACATAGAGAACTCTCTCTGGATAGAGATGGAAGAGGATGGACTGCAGACGCTGCTACCCAGGCTCCACTCCCTCATCAACAGCGACTTCAGCGAGAAGTACAATCCTCTGCTCGATTATCTCACAGCTCTCCCGGCATGGGACGGGAAGACTGACTACATTCAGATGCTTGCCGACCGCATTCACATTGCAGATACGGATGGTGCCCACCATACCCAGGAAGACTTCAGATACTTCTTCAAGAAATGGTTTGTAGCCATGGTGGTGACCTGGGTAACGGATACCGTGGTAGGCCAGACCATCCTTATTTTCGTGGGCAAGGGCGGCCTCTTCAAGACCACCTTCTTCGACAAACTGCTGCCTAAGGTGCTGCACGATTACTTCATCAATGAATCTACGGCAAGCTATACCGACAAGGACTTCATGGAGGCAATGGCGAGCAAGGCGCTGATGTGCCTCGATGAGTTTGAGACGGCTTTCGGCAAGAACCTGAGTGCCTTCAAGAGCTGCGTAACGAAGCTCTTCTTCTCCATCCGCCGCCCTTACGACAAGTACCGTACGGAACTGCCCCACCGTGCTGCCATGTGCGGCACGAGCAACAGCGTGCAGATTATCAGCGAGGAAGAGAACCGCCGCTACTCACCCTGGCTCATCGAGTCGATTGACAGTCCGATAGACCATCCCATCGACTACCAGCACGTATATTCCCAGGCAGTGGCGCTGGGTAAGGAGGTGATGGAGCGCCAGCGCAAGCACGAGGATGGCTGGGTATTCTGGCTCACCACCGAGGATATCGAGGTGATGCGCGAGCACAACAAGATGTTCATGATCTCCAACTATATGGAGGACCAGATTCTGCGCTACTACCGCGTGCCTGGCAAGGACGTGGAAGCCAGATACATCAAGTTCCGCTATTCTTCGGAGATTCTGGAGCGCATTGGCGGCTGTCCTGCCCTGAGCCGGTATATCTACCAGCAGAACCTGGCAAGTACCCTGCTGCGTCTGGGTTTCGAGAGAAAGCGCAGATCGAAAGGCATGGGCTGGTTCGTGATAGAGAAGGAGGTGGGCGAGATGAACACAGATGCCATCGTATCGCCATCGGAATGGGAAGACGACCAGAACTGACCGGCTTACGCCCCATGAGTGACTTACTTTTTGCGGTAAGTATCTTGTTTTTTCCGAAAACCAAGATACTTATCATCTCTAACCCTTCAATTCATCATATAGAATGCAGAACGAACCAGAAATCAGATATTATACCAAGCAGGAGATAGCCCTGCTGTATTTTCCGGACTCAACTCCCGAAGTAGCCAACGCCCATCTGAGAAGATGGATCCAGAAGTGTACCCCACTCTACCGGAAGCTTCTGGAGGTGGGTTACCGGAAATCGGACAAGGGATTCTTTCCCCGTCAGGTGGCCATCATCTTCGACTTCCTGGGCGAGCCCTAGAATCTGGGAAACCGGAAAAAGTGAGAAGATGGCAGAATGTGGCAATAAGCGTGAGGATGCATCAGGAAGTGTGAGTTGCGGCTCCCGAATGTCGTATCTTTGCATCGTGTTTCATTTAAATCATGTTTCATTTAAAATGTTATTGCTTATGCTTTTGTACACTTTGAAAGAGAACAAGAATGAGAAGTTGCCCGATGCCAAGGGCTTGTGGTATGCTTATGCCATCACTACGCAGATGATGGGTGTGGATGGTCTTGCCGCTCACATGGCGGGCCACAACACTCCTTTCTCCAAGGGAGCCATCAAGGGTATGATTACCGACATGGCTTTCTGCATCAAGGAGCTCTGCCTGCAGGGTATCTCGGTGAAGATCGACGACCTCGCCATCTTCTCCATCGGTATCAAGAACAAGATGGGTGCGAAGTCTGAGAAGGAATTCAGCATCGCCAAGAACATCGAGGGCTACAAGCTGAGAAGCCGTGGTACCGGAGAGCTGGCTGCCGGCAACCTGGATGTGGAAGTAAAGAAGGTTTCCTCTCTGCTTGCCAGCGAAATGCAGGTTCCGGGGGTAGATGATCCGGGGTCAGGCAATAATCCGGGATCTGGAAAAGATCCGGGTTCAGAGAACAATCCGGGATCAGAGAGCAATCCGGGTTCAGGGAACACTCCGGGCAGTTCTACCGATGACGGCAAGACCGACCAGGGTGGTGACAACGTAAACTTTTAAAGTTCTGAGAGAGGGATGAAGCCAGGATGGCGTCAGGGATATTCCTATAGCTACAAGGGGGCTGCAAGCATCCATGCTGAAGCCCGGAAATATCTAAAATACAGCTATGAAAGGATATCTGCGAGTCCTGGCTCATCTTTATCACCTAGTTTATTCATTTCAATTTTTCCATGCTCATGAAAAAAGAAACCATCAAGAAGATTATCAACCTCGTCATCACCATTCTCACAGCCATAGCATCAGCCTTCTGTGTTCAGTCCTGCCGAGGTTAGGCGATGGAGATCGGTGCCCACGAAATCGTACATCTGCCATTTCAGAAGCTGGCGGCACCGCTTCTGCACCCGCTCGCCATACTGGCCGCGGAGACTATATAGATTGCGCTGGAACAAGATGCCCTGCGCCTTGAGTGCCTCGTAATCCTCTTTCTTCATATAGAGGTAACGCTCGGGATGAGCCAGAATCGGGGTATAGCCCTTGTTTCTGATGCGCTCCAGCAGTCCACGGAAATTCATCGGTGGGGCAAAGATGCTGGTTTCCACCAGCAGGTATTTCTCTGCCAGGGGCAGGAGATTGCCTGCCTTGAGGCGGCGCTCTAAAAGGGCATCCAGCATGTTCTCGGCTGCGAGATGCAGCTGTAGGGGCTGTGCTCCGCGCTGAAGGCAATCCTGGAGATACTGCTCCCGGAATGCTTCGAAGACCTGGCGGAGATCTTCAGGCTCATTCGGAACATCTTCCATGATGTGAGGGGTGAACCAGACTTCACGGATTCCGCTTGCTTCGTAGATGCGAAGCTGCTCCAGGCTCTTGGAGGGGTCCTGGAAGCCATCATCCACGCCAGGGAGTATATGGCAATGGTAATCGATGCCATCAGGGAGACTGCATGTGCTCCCTGATGGCTTTTTTTGATTGAATATTTTCTGGAAGAATTTAAACATCTGTTTTTATTATTCTATAATCCATTCATTTAAGATTTTGCCCCCCCACTCTTTTCCTTATTATAATTATAGCCATAGCCGTAGCCATAACCATAGCCGTAACCGTAGTGGCCGCCATATCTGCCTCCACGTGCCTTGGTACCGTTCAGGATCAGGGTCATATTCTTGAACTTCTTCTCCTTGTAGAGGGCATCGATTTCAGGCAGCATGCTGCGCTCCATCAATCCGGAACGGACTACGAAGATGGTGCGGTCGGCAAACTGCTCGTAGATTGGGGTATCGGCTACCACCTCGATAGGAGGACAGTCGATGAAGACGTAATCGTACTCCTGGCGCATCTGCCTGATCATCTGCTCCAGCAATGGGGTGAAGAGGAGCTCGGTAGGGTTTGGAGGGATGGTTCCGATAGGAATGACATCGAAATACTTCACCAGTCCGCTCTCCTCTCCCTTGTGGAGGATGTCGTGGATGTCGGCGATTCTGCCGTTGAGGTAATCGCTCAATCCCTCGCCCGGACTGCCTATCAGCATGGAGGTAGATCCGTGGCGGAGGTCACCGTCGATGAGCAGCACCTTCTTCTTCTTGATGGCGAGCGACATCGCCATGTTGGCAGCCAGGTGGCTCTTGCCGGATCCCGGATTCAGAGAGGTGAAGACGATGACATTCTGCTCGGGATGGGTACCGATGGTGAACTCGAAGTTGGTACGCAATACTCGGAATGCCTCGTTCACGATGTCGCGCTTGCCTGCCTTCACAACTATCTGGCGCACCTCCTTCGGCTTCTTCCAGAACCTGATGCGCTGTTCGAGGGTTGGGCGGTTCTTGCGGCTGATAGAGTATGGAATCTCGCCCAGGAACGGAACATTCATGTTCTTCAGATCCTTTCTGCCACGCACGGTGGTATTCATGTTCTCACGCACGAAGATGACGACTACCGGAATGAGGAATCCCAGCACGAAGGCTACAAGCATGATGTTGCGGCGCACCGGTGCCACCGGCTTGTTGTCGCCCGTAGGAGGGGTGATGATGCGGGTATTGTAGGCGGTGAATGCCTTGGAGAGCTCGTTCTCCTCGCGCTTCTGGAGGAGGAAGAGATAGAGCGACTCCTTGACCTTCTGCTGGCGACCCACGGTCTGCAGGTACTTAGCCTGGTTAGGGTTGCTGGCAATCTGGGTGGTAGTGGCAGCCTCGTTGGCCTGCAGGGTGCCCAGCTGGGTCTTGAGGGTTACCACGAAGTTGTCGAGACTGGCAGTGATGCTCTTGCGCATGGAGCCAAGGCTCTGGTCGTAGTCTGCCACCAGCGGGTTCTGCTCGCTAGAGTTAGCCACCAGGTTGTTACGCTCCAGCTGACTCTTATTGTACTCGGCAATCTGCTGCTCTATGCCCGGGCTCTCGATGCCTGTATTGGAAGGCAGGAGCTGGTTCTTGCCCACCTTGCCGGTGAGATAGTTTCGGATATACTGGGCAATGGCGAGGCGCGAGTTGAGATCCATGATCTGCTTGTCCACCTCGGTGCTCTTCTGCATATACTGCTGTGCGGCAGCCTCTACATCAGGCAGCAGGTTGCTGCTCTTGAAGGCTGAAATATTCTTATCCACATCGCCCAGCTCGCGCTCTATCACGCCCAGTCGCTCGGTGATAAAGTGAGAGGTGGAGATGGTCATCTGGTTCTTGTCCTCGAGCCAGTTCTTGCGGTAAACGGAGATGATGGTGCTGATGACATCCTCGGCACGCTTAGGGAGTACATCCTTATAGGTAAGGTCGATGACGGTGGATTTCTCCTCGCTCAGGCTGGCAGCGAGCGAACCCTTGATACGGTCAGTCATCGCATTGATGTTGCTGCGGGATACGTAGAGAACCGGAGCATCTCCATTCTTTACAAACTGAGAATACGAAGGAGCCTTATCTACCTTGATCTTTCCCAGTGGGGTGTGGATGATCTGTCCGAGTCTGCCGGAAATCTCATCGCTGTCATCTACCGGAAGATTATCACGGTTAATGCCCTTGAGCTTGCTGATGACGTAAGAGCCATCGCCCTTGAGCTGGAGCTGGAAGCTGCCGCTCTGATCATCGGTGCAGCCGATGAAATCTACGGTTACGGGGAGATCGCCGCCATAGAGCGCCTCCTTGTGGAAGGCGCCGTCGATGGCATAATCTACATCGAGTTTGAGCCGCTTTCCGGTTTCGAGGAGTACGGCAGGCGACTGAATGGCAATGAGTTCATTGTTTACATTGCTCTTGGCATTGCCCAGTCCCATATCAGCGAACATGGAAGAAACATCGCTGCTGATGCCCTGCGACTTGCTGTCGTCCTTGATCATCAGGGAAGCGGTGCGCTGATATACGTTTGGGGTCGTGAGAATGTAATAGGTGGCGATGCCGATAGTTACGGCTAGCGAAAGGATGAACCAGCGCCACTTGGCGAGGCAGAGATAGAAGAGATCCTGCAGGCGGATGAAGTCGTCAGCCTGATTGCGTCTGAGCAGCGGATTCACCTGTACTGGCTGGTTAGCCGGAGTAGTATTCTGTATCATTTTTCTTTATTAATTTACTTTCAGGAAGGTGAGGATAGTAACGATGAGAGATGAGATGCTCATCCAGAATCCCGTAGATTGCACGGTATTTCCGTTGAGAGTAGAGCTTCTCTTCTTGGTATCGTTAGGTGTAACATATACCACATCGTTCTGCTGGAGATAGTAGGCAGGAGAACTGAAGATGTCCCTGCCGGAGCAGAGGTCGATCTTGTAGATCTTCTGGTGTCCGTTTTCCTGTCGGAGCACCATCACATCGTTTCTTTTACCCTGGATGGTGAGATCTCCCGCCTTGCTGATGGCATCGAGGATGGTCACCTTTTCCTCTTCGATGGCATACTGACCAGGCTTTGCCACTTCGCCCATCATGGAATAATGGAGGTTGCTGAGACTCACGGTGACGGTAGGGTCCTTGACGAGACTTGCATCCACGAGAGATTTCTTCACCTTTTCGGCAATCTCCTCGCGGGTGAGACCAGCCACCTGTATCTTTCCCACCACCGGGAAATCGATGTCTCCCCTGCTATCTATGGTATAGTAATAGGCATCCTGCGACATATTGTAGGCACCGCTGCTGGTACCGCCCGTAAGATTGAAGAGCTGCGAGATCTGCGGATCCTTGCTCTTGACTCCGATATAGAGCTTATCGGTAGGCTTTACGGTTATCACTCTGTTCTGCAGGGTAATGACAGTATCAGGATTATTGTTCAAATCCTGAAAATAGGCTACATTCTTCGGGGTACCGCAAGACGTAGCGGACAGGAGTGCTATACCCAGCACTCCTGACAACACAAGTTTACTAAATTTCATTCTTTTTATCTAGATAATGCAGTTTTTAATCATATTACTATTTCTTCTTTTAATCATATTACTATTTCTTCTTTCCTTTCTCCTCCTCTTTCTTCTCATTTTTCCCGGCGAGGCTTACGTAATTACATTCGGTGAGGAAGGCGGCGCAGGAGAGGAATCCTTCAATCTTGACCACGAAGCACTTCTCATCCTTTCCCTTCCCGCTCTGTGATCCCTTTACCTTTCCCTTCTCGCTATGGCATCCCTTCACCTTCTGGTAATATCCTTCGAGTCCGGCAAAGACGCCATCCTCTATCCTCACCCTTGCTTCAGGGCGCAGTTTGATTTCTCCCGGAAGGAAGAAGTGCTTGTTGGCATCCTCCACGTTTTCGTAGAGCGCCATGAAATCCTCCATTTCCTTATCGGGGATGGTGATGACTTCAGAATGTCCATCCATGGGACGGGTCTTGAACTGAAGCATGGAATTGTAAATCTGCTTGAGGTCCCGCATTCTGCCTGGCGTTGCCTTCACGAAAAGGAGATTGCGGACTACGGGGCGATAGGAAATCACTCGCTTGCGTATGTGCTGCCCCACCATACGCTCGCAGCGTTCCAAAGGAAGAAACACCTTGATATCTTCTTTTGCTTTGAGATAATCCGCTACCTTCATTTCGCGGTAGGGGGCACTCATGGCATACCAGATAGGGGCTTCATCAAGACTTTCCGAACTCATTGATTTGCTATTTTTATTAACATTAATTTCAGAAAACGGCATAATTTTAGCTCCCTACTATATCATATAACTACCTTACTTTCAAGACGTTACACATTTACCATTTTCTAACGACAGGCTTTTAATTTTCGTTCTTATTTACAAACGTTCTTAAAAGAGCATCCTTATCAGTTTGCAAAATTACGCTTTTTCTCTGATTTAAACAAATTTTTTGGTCTATTTTTTTTTTTTAACAATTTGTTTTCTGTAGGGGGGCTTTTTTGAGCCCCCCTCATAAAACCAACTGGCGGCAGCAACCACCCATAGCGGGGGACATGCAGACTGGCATGGATTCACGAAAAAAATATGGGAAAAAGTTTGGTGAATTCAGTTTTTATTGCTATCTTTGCGAACGATTCTACCAAGAATCTATATTCTAAGAATAAAAACAGATGAAAAAATAACTTACATACAACAACTTATGAAGAAAAATATATACAAAGGTAACGTGCTGATTAGAAAGTTGGTGATACTCGCTGACTTCATCATCCTCAATTGCTTGCTATTGGGCCTTATTAACATCGAGTTCCTTCATGTACCCGAGTATCTAGACCTGAAAACAAAGATTACATTCTTTATAGCAAACGTTGCTCTCGCCATCGGCGAATACAACTATAGCACTATCATCCATATAAGACGAATCGGTTTCCAGCAAGTACTTAAGCGTACGCTCTTCCTTGTGCTTTGTACCGCCGTCTGCTTCATGATCTTCCTGAAATTCTTCAGTCATGGTGGAGCAATATTTACATTCGGTATCTACTTCGGCATCACATTCTATATTGCTTTGGTCATCAGTAGAATCATCGAGCTCAAGGTTCTGAAATATCACCGTGCGAGAGGTAGAAACATTCGTACCGTGGTCTTCGTGGGTAGCGATCCTGCCGTAAGAGAAATGTACATTACCATGACAGAAGACCCTTCTGCGGGTTATATCGTGAAAGGCTATTATGCCAATGATGACATTGCTGGAGCACCTCAGGAACTGAAAAAACTGGGTACCATGGAGGATCTTAACAGAATTTTAGAGTCCAAGCTGAATGGTACCATCAACGGTTCATCCTATGATCTGGATGAGATTTTCTGCAGCTTGTCGCATCAGGAATCGGACCAGATTGTGAAGATCATGCGTTTCTGTGACAAGAACGTGGTGCATTTCTATTATCTGCCTCGTCTGTTCGGCGAATATAAGTTGCATCTGGATTCCCATAACTTTATGGGTAAGACGGTTTACACGAACCATCTTGAGCCGCAGTCTTCTGTCTCGAACCGTATTCTCAAGCGTGCCTTCGATATTGCCGTGAGTGGTGTGATCTGTCTCTGTTTCTTGCCTTTCATTCCAATCATCGCACTGATTATCAAGATTCAGAGTCCGGGTCCTATCTTCTTCCGTCAGGCTAGAACGGGTCTGAACGGTAATACCTTCATGTGCCTGAAGTTCCGCTCAATGCATGTGAACAAGGATTCAGACAAGGCTCAGGCTACGAAGAATGACCCTAGAAAGTTTGCATTCGGCAACTTCATGAGAAAGACGAATATTGATGAGTTCCCTCAATTTATCAATGTATTGAAGGGCGATATGAGTATCGTGGGTCCTAGACCTCACATGTTGTATCATACTGAGGTTTATGGTAGTTTGATTGATAAGTATATGGTTCGCCACTTCTCGAAGCCTGGTATTACCGGTTGGGCTCAGGTAACGGGTTTCCGTGGTGAGACGAAGGAGCTCTGGCAGATGGAGGAGCGCATCAAGCGTGATATCTGGTATATCGAGAACTGGTCGTTCTGGCTTGACATCCGTATTATCTTCCTGACAGCGAAGAGTATTATCTGCCCGGATAAAAACGCTTATTAAAATTACTCCTCTAATGCCTTGATCTGCTTTTTGGGAGTTACACCCAGATTCTTCAGACTCTCTACCCTTCTCATTACATTGCCGGTACCATCATAAAGCTGCTTTTTCGCTTTATCATAGGTACCGGAGAGGCGAGTGAGGAGATTACCTATGCTCGTGAAGGTGTCTTCGAAAGTCGCTACCTTATCATATAGATCGGCAGCCGTCTTCACGATTTTCTCTACATTCTTGTTCTGACGGTCATACTGCCAGAGATTATACGCCAGCTGCAACGCCATCAGGAGATTGCTCGGAGATATGATGATAATCTTCTTCTGATAGGCATAGCGACTCAAATCTGGCTGCTGCTTCATCGCTGCGATATAACTCGTCTCGTTAGGGATAAACATCAGGACAAAGCCGATGGCATCTTCTACTAACTTCGAATAATCCTTCTCCGCTAACTCATCGATGTGCTTGCGCACACTCTGGGCATGCGACTTCATCAGCCTCTCCCGCTCCTCATCGGTCTCTGCCGCCAAGGCATCGGTATAGGCGGTGAGAGATACCTTGCTATCTATCACCACGCTCCTGCCTTCCGGGAAGCGGACGATGACATCGGGACGGAAGTTCTTGCCGTTCTCATCCTTGGTATTCTCCTGGATAAAGAACTCCTCGTCCTTTCGCAAACCACTGTTTTCCAGGATGGTTTCCAATACCATCTCGCCCCAGTCGCCCTGCATCTTGCTGTCGCCCTTCAAAGCCTTGGTAAGGTTGGCGGCATCGGAGCCGATCTTCGAGGTCTGCTCCTTCAGACTTGTTACCGCCTGCTGCTGTTCCTGCTGGAAGAGTTTCATCGTTGCCTCGAAGGTACTCTGCAGTTCCTTCTTATTCACCTCGTTCTGGGTCTTGCTCTCTTCTACCGATTTCTTGAAATCGGCAAACTGCTCCTTGATAGGTTTCAGGAGTTCATCCATCTGGAGTCGGTTGTTTTCCTGGAGGGCCGACTGCTTGGCAGCGAGCTGTTCGGCAGCAGCTTTCTGCTGTTCGATGGTCATGCGATGCATCTCCTGCTTCAGGCTTTCGAGTTTCTGCGCCCACTGCTGGTCGCTTTCAGCACGGAGTTTTTCGGCAAACAGCCGTTCGTTCTCCATCTGGGCTTTCAAGGATTGAAGTTCAGAAGCATGATGCTGATTGCTCTGTTCGATGTTAGCCTGCAGCACCTGAGCCTTCGCAATGAGCTGCGTTTTCTCCTCTCCCGCCTTCTTTCCTTCCATCAGTTTGCCCACGAAGAATCCGATGGCAAGACCTATAACGATTCCTATTACTATTTCCATTTATCTTTGTTTTAAATGATTCTGTATATCTGCCAAAATTATGATGTGCAAAATTAATGCTTTCAAAACATAACACCAAACATCATGGGGGATTCTTGTAGATATTTAACTATTATAGAAAAAACAGGTAGAAATATGAGATTAAATGAAAATTTTGCATTATCTTTGCAGCATAATTAATATATAAGATATAGACTATGATCAAAAGATTATTATCCTTTTTAGACGCTTCGCCAGTGAACTTCCTGGCTGTGAAGAATATCTCCGAGGAATTGGAGAAAAATGGGTTCAGACGATTGAACCCTCAGGAGCCGCTGGGCAAGGTTGTGGCGGGTGACAAGTTCTTCGTTACCAAGAACGACTCTTCTATCTATGCTTTCCAAATCGGAAAGAAGGCGCTGGCGGATGCCGGCTTCCACATGATCTGCGCGCACTGCGACTCCCCTACCTTCCGCATCAAGCCTAACGCTGAGATGACTTGCGAGGGCGGTATCGTGAAACTGAATACCGAGGTTTATGGCGGTCCGATTATGTCAACCTGGTTCGACCGTCCACTCACTCTGGCGGGTAGAGTGATCGTAAAGGGCAAGGATGCGATGCATCCGAAGACGCTCCTGCTCCATATCCAGCGACCTCTGCTGCAGATCAGCAATCTCGCTATCCACTTCAACCGTCAGGTGAACGATGGCGTGAAGCTGAGCAAGCAGAAGGATGTGCTCCCTATCCTCGGCATCATCAATGATGAACTGGAGAAGGGCAATCTGCTGATGAACGTGATTACCGGCGAACTGAATATCCTGAAGGAGGATATCCTCGACTTCGACCTCTATCTGGCTGATGCCACTCCAGCCTGCACCTTCGGTGTGCACGATGAGTTTATCTCTTCGGGACGACTCGATGACCTGTCGATGTGCTGGGCGGGCGTAGAGGCTCTGACGGCGGCTGATGCCCAGGATACTACTCAGGTGCTGGCGATTTTCGACAATGAGGAGACGGGGTCGCAGACCAAGCAGGGTGCGGGAAGTCCTTTCCTCTCTTATATGCTGCAGCGCATCGCTCTTGCACAGAGCGGAACAGAAGAGGCATATTATCAGGCAGTGGAGCGTGCCTTCATGATTTCTGCGGACAATGCGCATGCCTGGCATCCTAACTACAGCGAGAAGTTTGACCCAACGAATCATCCGATGCTGGGGGGCGGTCCGGTCATCAAGTTCAATGCGGCACAGAAGTATGCGAGTGATGCGGTATCTGCTGCCATCTTCGCAAATATCTGTGAGGCAGCGGGTGTGCCTTGTCAGCGTTTCGTGAATCACAGTGATGTGGCTGGCGGAAGCACTTTGGGCAATATTCTCGCCTCTTCCATTCCATTGAAGGGCGTGGACATGGGTAATGCCATTCTCGCCATGCACAGTTGCCGCGAAACAGGCAGCGTGATGGATCACGAATACTGCGTGAAGGCTTTCACGAAGTTCTATCAGTTATAAGGGAGTTAGGGGAGTTAACTTCTTTAACTCCCTTAACTTTCATTTCTTTTCATACCCCTTATTCTGCACGAGCTTGGGATTCAGGTCGAGGCATTTCTGAGGAATCGGGAAAAGAATACTGGCTTTATCCCCCTTGCAGACCTTTGCCTTCTCCTTCATCAACAATACATCGGTATAACAGAAACGGAAGAGCGGCTTGAGATGCTCCGTTTCTACCAGATAGGAACCGCCATTCTCACGAAGCAACCTTGCATAAGTGGAACTATCGAATATCTCATCCTCCTTCAAGCCATACCCTTCTGCGGCCAATTTATCACAATAGAAGATACAGGTTTCCCAGGCATTCAATTCCTTGCTGCGATTCTCACCAGCCGTTCCACCATTGAGCAGAGAAGCACCATCCGCCGTCTGAACCACAAAGTGGATTTTCTTACCTTTAGGACGTTTCTTATATCCTCTGGTCCAATCATCAAACGTATAGATTTCAGCATTGAAAGCCAACTTTGCCAACAGGAAGTTGATTACCGGTTGCGTGATTCTTCCCTCATACACCCCACCATTGGCGCTATGCTCATTAGGAAGGTAAGGCAGCGCCTGCTGCAACTCACTGAAGATAAAGCGGAACACCTCGCTCCTTTCGCTTTGCGCACAGAGGTTGACATCGGTAAGCGAAGCCACGGCAATGCCCGAAGCCGCCTCATAGATGGCCGCCTCGCCAGAAGACAGAATCACGGGAATCCTGCCAAAAAGCTCCATCGCCTCGTAATACATCATAGCTCTGATGGCACGCACCTCAGCCTTAAACTGGTCTTTTTGATTCACAGAGAGCAAATCCGACTTGTAATCGATGATATCAAGCGACTGATTCGCCTTTCCTATCACCTGATAGAGATGACTCCACACTGCATAGAGCGAGTCTTCCTCCTCGCTATGATCTACAAAGTCTATGTCCTGATAGAGAGAAGATACGGTATGGTTGTAGATTTCAGACGCAGAACCATACATGGCATTCCCGTCGAGCTGCTCCTTAGGATGCTCATTCGCACAAGAAGAGAATACCATGACAGTCCCCAGCATGAGGACCCAAATGCAAATACGTGAAATCTTCATAACCATATCTACAGTAATTTGGGTAAAACATAATCCAACTGCAAATATACAAAAAAGAAAGATAGAAGATGTAAAAATAGCAGAAAACTTACGCAAAATTTGCGTATAGGCTGAAAGAAACGGAAAAAGGAAGCCAAGACAAATACAAACTTGCCCGACTTCCTTTTATTTCATTTATATAAACGAGAACCACTATACCAAGGTTCCGTGCTTATCTATGTAAATTATCTCTTCACTCTCAATCCATTCTCGATGCTAGAGAGTTCATCGAAGAACTCGGCATCAATCTTCAGTCGCTCCTCTACCTTGGCGCAACTGTGGATAACCGTGCTATGATCGCGATTACCAATGAGTTTGCCCACTCTGGAAGCAGGCATCTTGATGAGTTTCTGAGCCATGAACATCGCCACCTGACGCGCCTCCACGTACTCACGCTTGCGGCTCTTGCTGTTGACTGCAGCCACCGTTACCTTGTAATGATTGCAGACCGCCTCCACGATTTCATCGAGGGTGAGCACCTTGTTGCTCTCCTCAACCTTGACGGCACGCTTGATGACACGCTCAGCCAGTCGGATATCGATGCTGCTGTTATATACGATACTGTAAGCCAGCAAACCATTGATGGCACCCTGGAGATCACGCACACTGCCGTTGCAGGTCTGTGCGATGAAGGAAACCACATCCTTCGGAATCTTCAGTCCATCCTTGCGCACCTTGTTGCTCACGATATCGACGCAGAGTTCCACATTCGGCTTCTCCAACTCCGCCACCAGTCCACAAGAGAAACGGGTGATGAGTCGGTCTGGCATATCCTTGAGTTCTACCGGAGGTCGATCGCTCGCCAGAATGATACGCTTTCCATTGCGGAAGAGGTGATTGAAGATGTGGAAGAAGGTATTCAAGGTCTTCGCCTTACCAGCCCAATCCTGCACATCATCCACGATGAGCACATCGATAGACTGGTAGAAATTGATGAAATCATTGCTCGCATTATGCAGCACCGCATCGGTATATTGTGTCTGGAAGAGGCGTGCACTGACATAGAGCACACGCTTCTGCGGATACATCTGCTTGGTCTTCAGACCGATGGCATTCACCAGGTGAGTCTTTCCGCTACCCGAAGGACCATAGATGAACATCGGGTTAAACTGCGTGGTATTCGGATGCTCAGCGATAGACAATCCCACCGAACGTGGCAGCTTGTTGCTGTCACCCTCCATATAATTATTGAAGGTGAGTTTCGGATCAAGTTGGGTGTCAATGTCTTCAAGCTGCTGTGGTTCTGCCGGGTTAGCCTGTGTCTGTGGCTGCTGTGCCAATCTCTTGCGCTCAGCCTCATCAATATCAGCCGGATCAGCTTCCACATCCTGGGTCAACCTGTGTTCCTTATCCGTTACCACACGATAAGTGAGACGGATGCCATCGCCGAAATTGCGATGAAGGACCTTGCTCAACAAGCCAACATAGTTCTGTTCCAAGTATTCATATACAAATGGACTTGGAACTTGAACCAACAGAGTCTTGGTCGAAGGCTTGTACGACTCAAAGACTATCGGTCGAAACCATGTATTATACTGCTGCTCTGACACATTATCCTTTATAAGCAAAAGACTATTGTCCCAAAGCGCTTTTGGACTTGCTAACATTGACACTATTTACTACTTATTTTAATTGATTTTTTACCTTAACACTACATCAGATTGCACCACCTGATGCAAATCGACTGCAAAATTACAAAAAAAAGCCCAAAGTAGCAAATCGGGCTATTTATAATATTTTAAGACTCCTATGGTAACTATCTAATAATCAGGCAACTAAGAAAGTTATCCACAATTGCGTTTTAGGGGCGGTGAAACAATTTTGAAACACCCCGAAATAGCTAAAAAACAACAAGTTCTGTAGCTATTCCGGGGCGTGAAACATTGCTTTTGTTATTTAGACAAAATTTATTTTGGCATTTTCCTCAAAGAAGCCTTTAAAACGGCATATCCGAGTCTCTACTTGTCTTTCTTTCCAAAAATTGAGAAGTGAACATAGCGCTTTGGATGCGCCTTGAGATCGATGACCAGAGAGTCGGCATGCGACATGGTTGAGTTCAGATTCTCATAGAGGCGGGTATCGTTCATGAGGAGACCGAGGCTACCCTTTCCGCTGTTCAACTGCTCGGTGAACTTCTGTGCACCATCGAGGGTGGCATTCACACGGTCGAGTGTGCCCTGCACATCGAGACTCGCCAGATTAGAGGTGAGTCGGTTGGTATTGTCGAGAACGCCATTCGCCTTCTTCATCATACCCGGAACCTGCTTGTTCAATCCAGCCATCAGGGTATTCAGCTCACGGGTGGAAACGGTGAGGTTGCTGGTGATGGTCTCCACATTGTGGAGGGAAGCAGCCAGGGCAGGATCAGCCAGGAGTGCATTCACACTGGTGAGGATGGAATCCAGCTTAGGCAGCATCTTCTCAACAACCGGAATCATTTCGGCAGCCTTGCCCATCATACCGGAATTCACCGTACCAGGAATGATGCCGCCCGGTTCGATACGCTCACGAGGATTGTTGGCAAGCAGGAGACTCACCTGGAGATTGCCCATGATATCCTTAGAAATCTCTGCGGTACTACCCGCAGGGATTCTCAGATCCTTATTGATATCCACCTTGACCTTGATGGGACCCTTTCCGGAATAGTCGAAATCCAGCTGATCCACGGTACCCACCTTGTAGCCATCGGCATAGATAGGGGTAGAAGCACCCATCCCCTGGATGTCATCAAACGTCATATAGTAGGTGTTATTGGTAGAGAACAAGTTGATGCCTTTCAGAAAGTTGATTCCGAAGTACATCACCAAGATACCTACAATAGCGACCAACGCTATCCTAATTTCCTTTGTCAGTTTCATATTTATCTATTTTTGTTCTTTTTATTATACCTATTTATATAGAGCGAATCACAGGCTGCGGAGCTACCGGCTACCCGAGAAGGGAGCTACAGGCTGCCCGAGAAGTGGAGGAACTACCGGCTGCGGTTCTGCTTGAACTCCCGGATAGCCTGGTTCACGTCATATTTCTGTCCGTTCTTGAAGGCGATGATGAAAGCCTCCGGGAACTTCTCCAGCTTTTCCTTGCGCAGGCGATAGATTTCGTTGTAATTGGTGGATGCACCCAGGGTGTATTTCACCAGATTGCCTTCCTGGAAACTATCGTAATCGGTTTCGCCCTTGAAATGAGCATCACCCTTGCGAAGGTTTCTACTACCTACGAAAATCTGAAGCTTGAAGACCGGCGCATCGGCTACCTCAGCCTTCGTTACGACACGAGTCTTAGGCGCAGGTTCCTGATCAGGAACAATCTTCGGTAGATTCACGTCTTCGGAATCCTTGGCACGATAAGGAACGGAAACCGATCTGTCGTACTTATTCTTGTATTTTGCGAAAGCCTCGTAGATGCCACGGGCGATATCATCCACTCTGCTGTCATTGTTGAGCAGGCGCTCTTCATCAGGAGTGGTGATGAATCCCAACTCAATGAGGCAGCCCGGCATGGAAGTCTCTCTCAAGACCAGGAATCCCGCCTGATGCACGCCCTTATCGGGACGGTTGGCACCATCGCAGACACCTCGCTGAATCATTCGTGCCAGCTCTACGCTGCGCTCCATGTTCTTGCCCTGGATGAACTCGAAGATGATATAGCTCTCAGAAGAGCGTGGATCGAAGCCCTGATACCTCTGCTGATAGTCCTTCTCCATCGAGATGACGGAGTTTTCCCGCATCGCTACATCGAGATTATCCTTGGCACGGTGCATACCGAGGGTATAGGTCTCGAAGCCACGAGCCACCTTTCCTGCCGGCAAGGCATTGGTATGCACGGAGATAAAGAGATCGGCATTGGCACGGTTGGCAATATTCGCACGCTCATTGAGCGGGATGAAGACATCCGTCTTGCGGGTATAGATGACTCTTACCTCCGGGAGATTCTGCTCCACATACTTACCGAAGCGCAAGGCAACGGCAAGATTGATATTCTTTTCCTTGGATATGGCTCCGAGTGCTCCGGCATCATGACCACCATGACCAGGGTCGATGACCAGCGTGAATCGCTTATTGGCAGCTAACGATGTCATTACAAACATACACATCAAAGCCCATATCAGTGTTACTTTCTTACACATACTTTCTGATGATTTTGCAAAATTACTACTTTATTATCAGAAAACCTAATTCTAACTATAAGTTTTATCATTTGTTAATACAACCTCTACCCCTGCGCCGTCGCTATCGGCCCCCATCGGTGGATTCACCTTGGTGATAGAGAGTTGGAGTTTCTGGATTTCCGGGAAATCGGAAAAGAGCCTATGGGAGATTCTGCCTGCCACATGCTCCAGGAGCTTGCTGGGGACCGCCATTTCTTCTCTTACCTTCTGATAGACCTCGGCATAATTGAGGGTTCCCTGAAGATCATCGGTCTTCATGGCAGAAGAGAAGTCATAATCCAGCATCAGGTTGACAAGATAATCGTTGCCAACGATTCCCTCCTGCGGCAATACGCCATGGAAAGCGTGGAAACGCACATTCCTGAGGTATATCTTACTGCTCATCAATTTCATCTTCAGTCTCCTTATAATCTATTCCGTTTTCCAAGTTATCTATTCCATTTTCTTCATAGAGGTACTTCTTCAAGGCTCTTTCCACGCCCACCCGCCAGGTGTTGAGGGTTTCGGAGGTGAGCTGCAGCTGATTGACCAGCTTGATGACGTGGGCAACCGGCATACGATAGCGCAGAACGCCGGATATGAGCTTGGCATAGTTCCAATACTCGGGATTGAACTTCTCACTCAATCCTTCGACGGTAATCTTGTAGCCACGCTTGTTGACAAACTGGAAATCATATCGCTTCTGTCCTTCCGGGAGCACCGTCTTGATGATCTTGCCCTTGGTGACAGACTTGGGGAGCATGATGCCTTCATCCTCATCCTGCAAACCGGTGAATATCTCGTAGGGATGACCATTGAGCAATCCGACCAAAGCCACCCATTTCTCCTTATTGTTCTGGTATCTTACCACATCGCACTCCAATTCCTTAGGTCGAACCTCTACCACTTCCGGGCTGCAGATTGATTTCTGCGTTTCTTCGGAAACAAGTTTCGCCAATGGAAGATGGAGCTTATGCCAATCGACATTCTGAGCATCGAAATGCCCGTGCAGCTCAGCCAATCGGGTCTTCAAATCTTTCATCAAGGCGTGGCTCGCCTCTTCGAAAGTCATATTTTCAGTATATTCCATATCAAACGTTTAATAATTAGCTGCAAAATTAAAACAATATTTCTAAAATATGAAACGTTTGAGCAGATATTTCATCAAAAAACGCACGAAAAGCCCATTATGAAGCGAAAAATGTAAAAGAACCGTGTTCTTTTTGGGAAACTTTCATTATCTTTGCAAAAGATATTAGAAAAAGAAACAAGATATGGAATCAATCAAGAAAAGAACCTCGATTCGCAAATATGCCGACAGAGAGGTAACAGATGAACTTTTGAACCAGTTGCTGGAAGAGGCGATGCGAACTCCTACCATGGGAAACCTGCAGCTCTACAGCGTAGTGGTAACCCGCAGCGAAGAGGGAAAGAAGGCTTTGGCACCTGCCCACTTCAACCAGCCGATGGTGACAGGCGCTCCTGTGGTACTCACCATCTGCGCCGACTACCGCCGCACCACCCTTTGGGCAGAAAACCGCAAGGGAACCCCGGGATACGACAACATTCTCTCGTTTATGAATGCGGCTACCGATGCCCTGCTCTTCACGCAGACCTTTACCAATCTGGCAGAAGAAGCGGGTCTGGGAACCTGCTTCCTGGGCACCACGGTGTATATGCCGAAAATGATCATCGACACCCTGAAGTTGCCGAAGCTGGTAATGCCAGTGGCTACCCTTACCATCGGATGGCCGGATGAGAAGCCTGCCCAGAGCGACCGTCTGCCATTGAGAAGCATCATACACAACGAGCATTTCGAGGATTATACCCCAGAAAAGATTGATGACTTCTATGCCGAGAAGGAAGCACTGGAAGAGAACCAGGAGTTTGTACGCATCAACAACGTAGAAACATTAGCCCAGGTTTTCACCGATATCCGATATACCAAGAAGGATTGCGAAGCCATGAGCATCGGATTCCTCGATGCCCTCAAGCAGCAGGGATTCCTCAAGTAAATAAAAAAAGCGCATCAGAATTCTGATGCGCTTTTTTTATTTTACTTTCAGTTTTACTTATTGAAACCTGTAATCTCTACGTATGGAGCCTGACCTCTGCCATCCTCATCACGATAAGATACCTTGATAGTCTTGCACTCGTTCGGCATCAGACAGAAGTAGTTATCGCTGTAGATAACAGGGAGAATCTGCTCACCATCACCACCCTTCAGGTTCAGGCGAACCAAGAGAGCAGGTACATTGCCGGTATTGCGGATCTCTACCTCGCCAACCCACTCTTCGCCCTGCTGAACGAAACGCTTGCCGCTGACAGCAACATCTGCCTTTGGCAACTTAGAGAGTGCCTGGAGATTATCCTCTTCCTTACCCATTACATAGAAGTTGTCTGAAACCACCTGGTTGTTCTGTTCCAGAGTCAACTTGATGTAGTAAACCTCCTCATCCGGTTCGCTTACGCTAACGGCATCGAGGGTCTGGTCTTCTGACACATTCACTTTCTTGCTCTCCTCCTTGATCAACTTTCCGTACATATCAAAGACCTGAGCCTTGGCAACCAAGCCATCCTTGGCACCACCGGCAAAGTTGACCACCTCGGCAACCTTCTTCACCGGATTATACTGGATATGCAATGGCTCACAAGCCTTCTTCACACCAAAGTAAGCAGCAGTTGGCTCAAAGTAATAATCGTAGGTACACCAAACCATGCTTGGCCAGCAGGCATGACTCATCCAGATGAGCAAACCAAGACGGTCCTGCTGAGAAGACTCGTACATCGCACGGTAGCCATCATAGTTCAGCCACTGTGCCCACTTGGTAAACTGCTCAGCACTCTGAGGCTTGCCATAACGTTTTTCCATGATGTTGTTGAAAGACTCACCTCCCTGGGCGCCCTTCAATGTATAATCATGCTGTCCCCAAGCATCACTCTGTGGCCACAAATGCTCCGGTTCCATCATTCTGCTCAGAGACTCGAAGGTAGGCACATTCGGCATACCACGCTCAGAATGCAGCTTATGGCTCTGGTTAGCGAAGTAGAAAGACGGCGACTTCATCTGGTAAGGACCATGACCGCTGACACCGAGGTCGGCTGAGCTAGGAATATAGCCCAACTGTGGATGAATATCCTTGACCTGCTCTCTCAGCACCTTGTCGATGGATGCAGGAGGGAAGCCCTCGTTTCTACCGCAATAGATACCGATACAAGCATGGCTGCGGATGCGGGAGATGTAATCGGCAGAGTTCTCGAGGAACATCTTGTCGTCATCAGGATCCGGTCCGTCCCATGGGTTAGCCAACCAGAAGTCCTGCCAGATCATGATACCATACTTATCGCATGCCTCATACAGTTCCTCATCACCAATCTGACCTACCCAGTCGCGAATCATATTGTAGTTCATCTCCTTATGGTAGCGAACGGCAGCATCGTATTCACGTCCACGGTAGTTGAGGTTGGTCTCAGAGAATCCCCAGTTACCACCCAGTGGGTTCAATCTCTTGCCATTGATGTAGATCTTGGTCTGGGTATCCAGGTCGGCATAGCTCAACTGGCGGATACCCGCCTTATAGTTGACCTCAGAGATTACCTCGCCTGAAGCCTTGTCTAACACATTGAAACCGGCATCATATAAATAAGGTGAACCATAGCCGTTAGGCCACCAGAGATTCATGCGCTGGTTCTTGAGCTGAGGATAATCAGCTGGAGCAAAAGCCACCTCACGCTTCTCGTTTGGCTGCAGGCTAACTTCCTGCTCGAACTGGATCTTGCCGATAAAACCGGAAAGCTTCACGGTCTTAGGCACGGCATCTGCATTCTTCAGGAAGACAGATGGAGTCATGGTTGCCAAAGTATCCGGCAGATTCAAAGTAGATGTTACCAGCGGATCGGAAACGCTCACACCGTTATCGTGGGTGAGATAGACATCATTCCAGATACCGATTTCACGACCTGGGGTATTGGTAATCCAGTCCCAGCCGACAGATGCGTGGAAGGTTGGGTTATCAGCACCCAACTCACCACCATTGAGGTCGGTATTCTGGAGATTCTTCTGCTTCACCACACCGAAGTGGGCATTCTTGATGACATGCACCTCGAGCTTGTTGGCACCCGTCTTCAACTTCTTGGTCACGTCGATGCGAGAGCGGATAAAGGCACCGTCGATTCTGCCAATCTTCTCACCATTGAGGAGGATATCTGCCTTCCAGTTGATACCATCGAAGTTGAGATAGGTATGCTGGTTCTTGTTGGCAGATGGCTGATGGTTGATAGTAGTACGATACCAGAAATCAGAGTTGAAGAACGACTCGGAAATCTGTCGCATATTATCATCGTAGCGGTTATCAGGCACCGCACCGATATTCATATAGCTGGTAAGCACGGTACCAGGAACGGTAGCCTGAATCCAGGCATCACTTCCCTCACGGCGCAGCTGCCACTGGTTGAGCATCTGCTTGCCATTCTTAGAAGCCAAAGTGTTGGCTGCCTCGGCACGCAAGCCACCCTTACCCATCACCTGCATCTCAGACAAGGCATAGCGACCGGAAGCATCCGGCTGGGTAAGCAGCAATCTCACATACCTGCCATGCCCCTTGCAAGCCACCTTCTCGGTCAAGCCCTTCTGCTTCTGCTGACCCAGGGTAGCAATATCACTCCAGTTTCTGGCATCACAGGAAACCTGAATCTTGCCCTGGCGAGCCTTGTTGACCCAGAAGAGATTCACCTGATCGAAATCAGCCACAGTACCCAGATCTACATAGAGCCACTGGGCATTCTTTGCCAATTCTGACTTCCATACACTGGAGAAGTGCATGGATGGACGCCATGAAGTAGTATTTTCGATAAGTTTGACGCGCCACCACGCAGCACCCGGCATCGTAAATTCGATGCGAACATGCTCGTAGTTGCCCGTTTTCTTCAAAGGTATGGAAACATTCAGCTTGCGGAGCGGCAATCGCACCACATCCTGGAACTTGTTAGGGTCGGAACTTACCTGCTGCTTGGTAGCCTCACCAGGAAGTCCGGTGCCTTTCTCTTCACCCAGCACCTCCCATTTCTGACCATTGTGTGACCCCATCACACGAATCACATCCCCCTGAGTAGCCTTGTCCTGATAGTAAGCCAATTCACCAGTAAACTTCAGGTTTCTGAGGTTTACCTTCATGGCTTCCCAATTGAACTCAGCAAAAGCCTTCTCGCCCTTGATATACAGACTGGTGACCGTGTTGCCATCAATCATCTTCTCCTTGTCACGGTTGGACAACTCGCCTTCATTCGTTCTTACACTCAGGAAGGAAGGAGCCTTGCTGGTGATGATACCATCTGTTACCAGATGACCTGTAAGATTGAAATCGGCATTCGAGGAAGTATATACCATACGGTTCAAGGCAATGTTCCTATAGGTATCATCCTTCACCATTTGAGGAGCCGTAAACTGAGACGGGCGTCCCGGATACTGTCCGATACCCCTTGTCCCGGTCTGATCGTCGGCATAAGTCAAGCCCAGAGCCTGGCTGAGTAAAGCTATAACCACAACTGCTTTCTTCATTATTTTTTTTAAGTTTAAGTAATATACTAAGTTTTGTGCAAAGTTACAAAAAAAAATCATACGTGCAAATATTTTAAACCAATTTATTTATTCTTGCGTATTTTAGGGGCAAAAAATACCCAATGCCCTATAAAAACAAAGAAAAAGCGCAACAGGCAAATAGTCTGTTGCGCTTCTATCATTAAATTTCAATTGAACTAGTACTCATTTCATCTTAACGGTTGACGACCAACCGTCAACCATCAATTATTCTACGACGATTGGCTTGTACTTAGGCACCAATGCCTTCATGATACACCAGCCTACGAGATAAGCCACGCTGCAGATGCAGAATACAATCATGTAAGCACCTGGCTTGCCATCGAAGCCCATGAAGGTGAAGGCAGAACCCTGACCCTCTGCATAGGTGAAGAGCATACCGGAACCCTTGTTAATGAGGAAAGAACCGATACCACCCGCCATGGCACCAATACCAGTGATGGTAGCCACAGTTGACTTAGGGAACATATCACCGATGGTAGAATAGAGGTTGGCAGACCAAGCCTGATGACCCGCACCGAGCAAACCGATGATGATAGCTGGCCACCATGCACTGTATTCACCCATAGGCTGAGCAATCAGACCGAGCAATGGGAAGCAGGCGAAGATCAACATCGCACGCATTCTACCGATATATGGATTCATACCCTTCTTATCTACAAAATAGGTTGGCAAGTAACCGCCACCAATACTCAATACCGTAACAATCGCATAAAGAGTGAAGATGAGGGCAATACCCATACCAGAGTCTGAAGAGTAACCATACTGATCAGAGAAGTAAGCAGGAGCCCAGAAGAGGAAGAACCACCATACACCATCGGTCATCAACTTACCCACGATGAACGACCAAGTCTGGCGATAGCTGAAGCACTTGAGGAAACCGATTGTCTTCTCCTCAGAAGCCTCTGCAGTCTCAACTTTCTCAGCCTCAGCATTTACCTTCTCCAAATCTTCATCCTGCTCAATGTAAGTAAGCTCAGCCTTGTTGACGTGCTTGCTCTTGGATGGTTTCTCATAAAGCCATATCCAGAGACCCATCCATACATAACCGAGCACACCGATGATGATGAAAGCCCACTCCCAGCCCATGCTGCGAGCCAACAATGGAATGGTAGCTGGTGCTGCCAAGGCACCTACAGATGCACCACTATTGAAGATGGCTGTAGAGAAAGCACGGTCTTTCTTTGGGAAATACTCAGCGGTTACCTTGATGGCTGCTGGGAAGTTACCTGCCTCACCCACAGCAAGAATCAAGCGGCAAGAGAGGAACAACCATACACTGATGGTGGCGATAGCTACAGCTGCATCACTGCCAGCCTGTACCAGGCGGAGTGCCTCGATAGAATCGTAACCCTCGATCTCCATAGCTACCCAACCGCAACCTGCGTGCATCACAGCACCGGTTGACCATACGAAGATGGCGATGAGATAACCTTTCTTGGTACCCATCCAATCCACGAACTTACCTGCAAAGAGGTTGGCGATGGCATAGAAGATAGAGAAAAGACCGGTAATCGTACCGTAGTCGTCATCAGTCCAGTGGAATTCTGGAGCGATGAAGTCTTTCCATGTTAATGACAGAACCTGACGGTCCATATAATTGACTGTGGTGGCAATAAAAAGCAACGCACAGATTACCCAACGGAAGTTGGACATTTTACTTGTTGAAATAGGACTCATTTGTCTCAGTTTTTAAGCGTTATATTTTTATTTTGTTGTTTATTACGGTTTTTAGATGGCAAAGCCTGACTTGTGTTACCAAGCCAGGTTTGCCTATATTTAAACAAAGGGGTTATTCCAATGTAGGGATCTTCACTACCTGCATATCATTATAGATGAGGTTCTCACCAGCCATACCCCAGATAAAGGTATAGTTGCTGGTACCTGCAGCGCAGTGGATAGACCATTCAGGAGCAATGACAGCCTGCTCATTGTTCAACCAGATAGGACGTGTCTCCTGTGGTTCACCCATGACATGGAGAATCTTCTGACCCTCTGGGACATTATAATAAAGGTAAGTCTCCATACGGCGGAGGTGAGTATGAGCAGGCATGGTGTTCCAAACAGAGCCCTCCTTCAACTCGGTAACACCCATCTGCAGCTGGCAGGTACGGACACCAGCAACGCCATCGATGATCAACTGGTGGATCACACGGTCGTTGCTCTCCTTCAGGCTACCAGCCTTGATGTTGTTGGCATCCTTCAAGGTTACCTTCTTGGTAGGATAGGTCTGATGAGCGCAGGCACTGTTCATATAGAACTTAGCAGGCTTGGCAGCATCCTTGCTGCTTACCTCGATGCTCTTGGCACCACGACCTACATAGAGAGCCTCCTGGAAAGCAAGTGTATATTTCTTGCCATCTACGGTAACTGTTCCCTCGCCACCGATATTGATGATACCCAACTCACGGTTGTCGAGCAGATTCTTCTGATCGTTTGGCTTATCGGTATAAAGCGGAGCGATAGAAGTAAGCTTCAAAGGAGCGGTTGTTGGCTCTGCACCACCGATGAGGAAACGGTCGAACATGGTGTAGGTCCAGTTTACCTCACCTGGAGCGAACACCTTCTCGATAGCGAACTCGCTGCGGAGGCGATCTGTTGTATAATGCTTGGCATCCATAGGATTGCTCGCATAACGAACATTATAATTAGTGTAGGCATTTTCTGCCTTCACTTCGTATCCACACTTACCACACTGGCCAAAAGCCTGACTTGCTGTTAATACCATTGCTGCTAATATTAATGTTAATTTCTTCATATTCTTATACTTTAAATATATCAATTTTATTTCTTTGCTGCCTTTTCTTCTTTCACGATGCGCTGGCGATTGAGAACCAGCAGGGCGATGGTGATGATGGTGAGCACACCCATACCGATGTAAGAGAGCTTGACGCCACGATAGATGACCCATCCGAAGAGAGAGGAAGCGAAATCGAGCGCTCCACCAGAGAATCCGTCAGGGATATGAGCGGCATTATCGCCTGTGGCAGCATATACCTGGTTGGCAGCCATCGTAAAGTCGGGTGCCATATCGGTTACGAAATAGAGACCGATGATGAGGGCTATCAAACCTATGATGAGGGTCTTCACTACATTTCCCTTGGTGAATGGCAATATCAGTGGAAAGAGGTAGAACATACCAGCCAATGATGCCAATGGCAAGAACTGGTTGCCAGGCAGAAAGACTGCGATTGCCAGGATAACCGGAATCAAGATGACTGATACTACCAAGGTAGTAGGATGACCGATAACCAAGGCAGGACTCATACCGATGTGTACCTTCTTGCCGTTGAACTTGGTCTTGACCAACTCCTGTGTCTTCTCAGAGATAGGCTTCAAACCATCGATAAAGAGAGAGGTGATACGAGGAATCAGCTCCATCACAGCTCCCATGGTTACACCCAGAAAGAGAATCTTCTTGATATCCAACTGAGCAGCCCAACCAATCAGGGCACCTACGATGACACCGAGAACCAATGGTTCGCCAAGCACGCCAAACTTCTTCTTCAATCCCTCTGCATCTACATCGAGCTTAGAGAAACCAGGAATCATATCCAGGATCTTGTTGAAGACGATGGCAAATGGCATGAAACTCTGGCAGAATGGCTGCGGAATAGAGATTCCATCCAAGTCGTAGTACTTCTGGAACTTATCGGCGGTCAGGTCTGCACATACCAATGTAATCATATAGCAGACGATGGCTGCAAAGTATCCCCAAAGCAAGCTCTCGCCCATCACGAAGTAAGCTACGGCACCGATGAATGCGAAATGCCAGTAGTTCCAGAGGTCGATGTTTACCGTACGGGTGGTCTTGGTAATCAACATCAGGAAGTTGACACCCAAGCAGATTGGGATAATCAAGGCACCCACCGCAGTATTATAAGCTACGGCAGCAGCTGCAGGCCATCCCATATCAAACACATTCAACTGCAGGTGATAGATGTCGGAGATAGCCTTCAACGGGTCATTGAAGTTGGTAGTCAGCAAAGCTGTCACCACACCCAGTCCCACGAAACCCACACCTACGAAGAGTCCCGACTTCAAAGCCTTTCCGAATTTCATGCCAATACACAATCCGATGACCGTGAAAATGATAGGCATCATCACGCTCGCACCCAGACTAATGATATAGCTAAATACTTGTTCCATTATTACTTTTGAATTGTTAAATAGTTAAAGAAATACACATAAAAGTGCACCCTTGCTTGTTTTTAGATGATTTGTTGGTTGCAAAGATACACTTTTTTATTCATATTCAATACGTTTTAATGGAAAAAATTACGTAAAAAAGAATCCCATCCGAGCTTTTCGGATGGGATTTATCGTTTTTTATACGTTTTTGCACGATTTATTGTCGCCAGCAACGCTTCTTTTCACGCTTAATCCTGGTAATAAACTCTCTTCACTCGGTTGCTGATGGTGGTCAGCACTTCGTAAGGAATTGTCTCCAGAATATCACTCAACACCTGAACAGGAAGATGCTCGCCGAAGATTTCCACGCTATCACCTTCCTTGCAGTTGATGCCGGTGACATCGATCATCGCCACATCCATACAGATGTTGCCTACATAATCTGCCTTCTGACCATTGACCAGACAGTAGGCATGGCGATTGCCGAGACGGCGGTTCAAGCCATCAGCATATCCGATAGGAATGGCAGCAATGACACTGTCCTTATCGAGGATGGTCTTGCGACTGTAGCCCACACTATCGCCCGCCTTCACGTTGTGCATCTGGAGAATGGTAGTCTTCAGGGTGCTCACGCAGTTGATGGTCTTGTTGTTGCGGGAGTTGATGCCATAGAGTCCGAGACCCAGGCGGCACATATCCAACTGGCGCTCCGGGAAGTGCTCGATACCTGCCGAATTGCAGATATGGCGCAGGATTTTATGGTCGAAGGCAGCCTGCAACTGTCGGCTTCCCTTATCGAAGAGTTCAAACTGATGGGCAGAGAAATCATCGAAACTATCGTCATCGCTTCCCACGAAGTGAGAGAAGACAGAACGAGGGATGATGGCATTCTGATGCTTCAGCTTACCGATAAGCTCCTCCATATCGTTTTCAGGATCGAAGCCCATGCGATGCATACCGGTATCGAGTTTGATGTGAACAGGGAATCCGGTGACACCCTCCTTCTCGGCAGCCTTGATGAGAGCATCGAGCAATCGGAAAGAATACACCTCAGGCTCCAGGTCGTAATCGAACATGGTCTTGAAGGCTGTCATCTCCGGGTTCATGATCATGATGTTGCTGGTGATACCGTTCTTGCGAAGGGTGACACCCTCATCGGCAACAGCCACAGCCAGATAATCTACACGATGATCCTGCAGGGTCTTGGCAATCTCTACCGCTCCGGCACCATAGCCATCTGCCTTGATCATGCAGACCAGTTTGGTTTCCGGCTTCATGAAGGCACGGTAGTAGTTGAGGTTGGCAACCACCGCATTCAGGTTGACCTCGAGGGTGGTTTCATGCACCTTCTGCACCAGCAGTTCGGTAAGCTGATCGAAACCAAACTGGCGGGCACCCTTCAGGAGGATGACCTCATCGCGGAGGGAGGCAAAGACCTCGCTATTGATAAACTCCTCCACATTCGGGAAGAAGAACTTTTCTGAAATCTGAATCGTATCATGCTGCTTGCAGAGTTCCGGACCGATACCGATGAACTTCACTACGCCACGCTTGCGGGCAAGATCGCTCACCTCTTTATATAGCGCCTCGGGAGTCTGACCGCTCTGATAAATATCGCTCAAGATCAAAGTATGGCGACGGCCACGATGATCAGGACGGCGGTTCATAAAGTCGAGGGCGATGTCGAGTGAGTTGATATCGCTGTTGTAACTGTCGTTGATGAGTGTACAGCCATGCTGACCCACCTTTACCTCCAGTCGCATCGCAACCGGTTCGAGCAGTGCCATACGCTTGTCGATGTCCTCGGCAGAGAGTCCGATCTTGGAAGCGACAGCAGCACAGATGATGGAGTTCTGGATGGAAGCATCATCGATGAAAGGAATGGAGAAACTATCCTCTACACCTTTATATATATAGGTGATGACGCTCACGCTCTGCTGCTTCTCAATCTTCCTGACATAGAAAGGAGCCTCAGGGTTCTTGAGCGACCAGAAGAGTTTCTCGCCTTTATAATCAGGATATTCAGCCACCACCTTGGTAATCACCTCATCATCGCCATCATAAACCACGGTTTCAGCATCATGGAAGAGGATGAGCTTCTCACGGCACTTCTCCTCCAGGGAAGAGAAGTTCTCCTGATGGGCTGAACCCACATTGGTAAGAACGGCGATGGTAGGCTGGATGATGTCACGGAGGGCAAGCATCTCGCCAGGCTGACTGATACCCGCCTCGAAGACACCTACCTGGGTCTGCTCGTTCATCAGCCAGACAGACAATGGCACACCTATCTGGGAATTGTAACTGCGAGGGCTGCGGGTAACGAACATGCTTGGCGAGAGCAGCTGATAGAGCCACTCCTTGACCATCGTCTTGCCGTTGGAACCCGTAATACCCACGATAGGGATATTGAATTCATCACGATGGCGCTCAGCCAGACGCTGAAGAGCCTCCAGCGTATTGACCACCTTCAGGAAGTTAGCCTCCGGATAATCAGAAGCATAGCCTTTAGGGACATCAGTTACCACAAAGTTTTTCACACCTCTGCGATACAGTTCAGGGATGTAATTATGACCATCATTGCGCTCAGACTTGAGTGCAAAAAACAGAGTTTCCTCTGGGAAACAAAGTGAACGACTATCGGTCAGGATAAAACCGATGTTGGTATCATTGTCTCCATAGCGACGCGCACCTATCAGTGTGGTTACCTTTTCAATAGTATATGTCATTGTCTTAATACTTTAAATGTTCTACATTATGCTTTTGGGCTTTCAGCCCGCCACTAACCCATACTTTTTCTCGAACCATCTTTTCCTTTCTTCCGTTCTGGCGACGAACTTCTGATGTTCCTCGCTATCGGGGTTGAAGGGCTTGTGTCCGAGGGCTTCCCGGATGGGACGCCAGTCTTCCAGGAACAGTTCGGCAGCCTTGCCGAAATAGGTTTCCCGGAATTTCTCCCAGATATATTCTACTGCCTGATCGCTCGGGTGCAGCATATCTTCCTTGTAGAATCGGTAATCACGAAGTTCATCGTTTATGATTTCGTAAGTTGGAAAATAGCTCACCACACCAGGGTTCGCCTTCACCAAGCGGTCTGCAGCCAACTGAAGCGTAGCCTTCGAAAGCTGACTTCCATGATAGCCGTATTTGGCATAACGGATGGGGCTTACGGTTATGATTACCTTCAAGCCGGTATCGAAAGCTTCATCTTCCGATGTTTCATCTTTCAAACCTCGTTGCTTCAGCAAATCAATCGTCTTTTGCAGATACGCAGCACATTCCTCTACACTCAGTTCCCTTTCCTCGAAAAGGCGCTGGGGGCGCTTCTGGCAGTTATCCACAATCTCGCCCGTTTCCTTCAGAATATACACGTGATTCGTACCCAACGTAAAGACTGCCACACGAGGATGCACCCCGGTACATTTCTCTACCGTATGGAGAATGCTTGCCGGATTATACATCACACCGAAGGGATTCACCGTAGCACGGAAGCGATTCTCCACGAATCGGCGACCCAGATTGTCGGCAAAGCAACTGCCCACGAAGAGCATCTGCTCTGCCGGCTGTATCTCGAAGTCGGCCTTCGGAATATCAATTTCTGTTCGAAACAGCATCTGTCTTCTTGCGCTTTTTGATTTCCACTCCTATACCTATTATAATAAGGAGTACCAGAACACCATAGCCGATATAAGCTACCATCTCTGTATTCTTGAGCGACTGAGGATGGAAATCGAGTACCACCTTGTGGTTGCCCGGTTTCACGTTGATGGCACGGAGGATATAATCCACACGTCCCAGTTCTACAGGCTGACCATCTACGGTAGCAGTCCATCCAGGATAGTAAATCTCAGAGAAGACGATGACGCCACCCTTGCTCGACTTCACCTCGTAGGTGAGGTTGTTTGGTTTATACTGGATCATCTTCACCACCGAAGTGTCATCCTGCTTCACGCTCTGAGCCAACTGCTCCTTGAACTTGGCATCAGCCACAGCCACATGGCGGAGGTTGATCTTGCCCACGCCATCAATCTCCTCGTTGGCATTGTTGACATACTGCACCTCATCCACAAACCAGGCATTGCCGTAGGCGTATGGATTCTGTACAGGAACCGTCTGACCGCCCTGCAAAGGCAGGATGAAGTATTTGGTATTGAGCATGTTCAATACAGGGAAGATACTGTCGCCATTTACCTTGGTCATATCACCACCTGCCTCAGCCACAGCCTTCATCGTCTTCTGCATCTCAGGAGCAATATGTGCATCGATCATCTCCTGATAGCGACGGAGCTTGGCTGGATGATAACCGCCGATGCTCTTGTGGTAATAAGAGGTCTCGTTTTCATTGAAGGTATTGGAAGCGAGATTAAGCACACGGTAATCGAGCGCCTTGTCGCGGCAGATAATCTTATCGGTCTCCGTCATCTGCTGAGGAGTATCGCGCACGTTCTTATCTACGAACATATCATCGTAGAGATAACGCTTGTTCACCATCCACATATCTACGAGACAGAGTACGGCGATGCCGGCAATCATATACTCAGCACCCAACTTCTTCATCTTGTAAAGCAGCAGGAAGGCTGAGCCGATGACGATGACCCAGAACGAGCGCCAGCAATCAGAAGTAAAGATGCTCTTGCGAATCTCGATGAGATTGCTCATGATAGGTCCCTGATACTCTGCCGGTAACTGCTGCAACGCCTGAGTTTCCTGAACGGAAATGAAATCAGGGAAGAAGACACTCGGCATCAGGGCAAAGAGCAGACAGAAGCCTGCCGTCAGACCAAAGCTGGCATATACCAGCTTGATCTTGCTGGTGAGTATCTCCGGCTCATCGATGATTTTCTTCAAAGCCATCATGGCAAGCAACGGAATGGTGAACTCGGCTATCACGAGGATAGAAGCCACCGTTCGGAACTTGGCATACATCGGAATGTAATCAAGGAAGAAATCGGTGAACGGCATGAAGTTTCTACCCCAGGAGAGCAGGATGCTCAGGATGGTGGCAGCCAGCAATGCCCACTTCATCGGACCCTTGACAATAAACAAACCGAGAATGAAGAGCATACATACGAATGCTCCTACATATACAGGACCGCTCGTACCAGGCTGGTTGCCCCAGTACTGTCCGAGCTGCTGATAAATCTGCACGAAGTTAGGATCCGCCTTCTCCATCGCCTGCATATTCTGGGCGAGAGGTACGGAAGCACCACCCTTGGCATCAGGAATCAGAAGCGTCCAGGTTTCATCAATACCATAGCTCCACTGGGTGATATAGTCTCTATCCAAACCACTGCTGGTCTGGTTGGCAGTATTCTTCTTCACCAGTTCGCTCTTTCCACGCATGGTTTCCTGACCATACTGCCAGGTATGATACAGGTTGGAGAGGTTGAGCGAGATACCGATGAGGGCACCCACGACACATACCGCAGTCGCCTTGCCGAAGCGGGCGAGTTCACCCTTCTTGATGGCATCTACCAGGAAGGCAATCACCATAAAGAGGATAATGAAGAGATAATAATAGGTCATCTGCACGTGGTTGGCATTCACCTCGAAAGCCGAGAAGATGGCGGTGAGGAGCAGACCTTTCAGATACTTACCCCGATAAGCCAGTACCACACCCGCAATCATAGGAGGCAGATAGGCCAAAGCCCATACCTTCCAGATATGACCTGCAGCAATGATAATAAAGAAGTAGGATGAGAATGCCCAGATGATGGAACCCAGCGCCGCCAGCGATTGTCGGAAATCGAAGGCACGGAGCATGATATAAAAGCCCAGGAGATAGACAAACACATACCATACATAATCAGGCAACCACAGATGATAAGCCTTCGTTACCTGGCTGAGCACCTGGGTACTGCCGTACGAAGGCGACATCTGATAGGTTGGCATACCACCAAACACAGAGTTGGTCCAACGGGTTGTCTCGCCAGTCTGCTGTTGGAAAAGCTCTTTCTCATGTCCCAATCCCTTGCTCGCCGCCGAGTCGTGTCGGAACAGAATTCGTCCGTCCATGTCGGCAGGCATGAAGTACACGAAAGAGATCACTGCAAAAACAATCACTACCAGAATATCCAGTAGATACTTCTTCAATAATTTCATCTTTTTCTATAAACGTTTATAATTTGGTGCAAAGATAATGAGAAATGAAGACACTACAAAATAATAGAAGAAACTTTTTACTTTTTTTATCGAAGAAAAGACGCAATAGGGTTTTCCCACTATCATTATAGGGATTCTCACGCTGCAAGATGACCGAAAATCCATACCTTTGCACCAGATAATAATTAAAATCACATCAATATGAAAAGAATCGCATTTATCATGATGGCAATACTCCTGGCAGTGATACCATCAACAGCTCAGAACTATAAGAATAGTAGATATTACAACAAGAAGACGGGACATCTCGACTACAGATACAACCACAGTTATGGTGCTCCATACTTCGGTTTCCGAATCGGTCCGGCATTCACCTACGTGAATTCGGATGATTCCCGTCTGGATGGCGGTGACTGGCAGACGGGCCTCAACGTAGGCGTTGTTGCCGGCATTCCGCTCACGGATACAGCGCCTCTGTATCTGGAGACAGGTCTCTCCTATATAGAAAAAGGTGGCAAGAAAGATCTGGTTTCCGGCAAGAAGATGACCTACGACCTCAACTACCTGCAGATTCCTGCGGTGTTGAAATACAAGTATGATGTAGATGACCACTTCTCCATCCAGCCACAATTCGGCGGTTACTTCGCTGTAGGTGTAGGTGGCAAGATCAAGAACTTTGCCGAGCGAGAGGCCCAGAGTTCCTTCCGCAGCGACAACTTCCGCCGCCTGGATGGCGGTCTGCGCATCGGTTGCGGCATCGGCTACGATATGTTCTATGCTGACCTCACCTACGACATCGGCCTTGCCAACATCTGCCACGACAGTTTTGACAAATCGCATAATGGAGCCCTCCTGCTCAATTTCGGAGTGAACTTCTAATTTTCAAAGCATATTTCCGGCAGTCCCATAGATTTATGGGATTGCCTTTTTTGCTTTTTACAATTAACCTATTTAATAAGAACACCTACGTTTTAATAAAGCTAAAAAAACAATAATCTGCCACAACAACAATACCACTTTTATCCAAATCAACAGACAAAAAGACGAAAAAAAAACATTTTGCTACTAAGAACTAGGTATTTTAAGTATTTCCACCCCAAAAAAGTACAAAAAAGAAATGTTTAATATAAAAACATCGTATCTTTGCCTTCACAAAAAAGAAACACCCGTATCATTACAAAATAAAGTTTCATGAAAAGACAGAGAGAGAAAAAACAGAAGACGAGTAGTATTCATAAAAGTATTACTGTAGGATTGGCTACCATAGCGCTTAGCACAGCGCCAGCTAATCTTATGGCAACTTCAGTGAATCATTCTGAGGTATTCAATAATATGACCTTACTTCAAAGCCAAAGTTTTATAGGCTACGTTTACGACCAGGATAAGAACCCGCTTTCAGGTGTAACTGTAAAAGTAGAAGGTACCCAGATCGTAACCGTAACGGATGATGAAGGTCGCTATGCTTTCAGTCAGCCTATCAAACGTGGGGCAAGTATAAAATTCACGATGCTTGGTTTTAAGGACAAGCGTGTGGTTTACAAAGGACAGTCAACCATCAGTCTGATGCTCGAGCCATCTTCTACCTCAGTAGGTGAGGTCGTAGTCACGGCGCGAAGCAATATCAATGCCATAGACTTACGTTCCAAGTCGGGCGTTGTAGAAAACGTTGACATGAAGCGTGTAGAGGCAAAGCCTATGATAGATATGGCTTTGGCTTTGCAGGGTGCTGTACCTGGTCTTGTCGTTACTAACACAGGAGATTTGGGTTCTGCCCCTAAAATCCGTTTACGTGGCAACTCTTCCCTAAGACAGGGCAATGCAACCAACGAACCACTTTATGTAATGGATGGACAGATTATCTCTGCTGAGACCTTTTATAATCTGAATCCTTCAGATATCAAGAGCATGAAAGTGCTGAAAGATGCTACAGCCTGCGCCCTCTATGGCGTGAAGGCTGCTAATGGTGTTCTCGAAATTACCTCACAACGCGGACATTCCGGTGCGCCTCTCATCAACTACAGCACCAATATGGGTATTACTACCCGCGGTCGTCGTGGTCTGAAGATGATGAATTCAGCAGAGAAGCTGGAATTAGAGAGACTGATCGGTAATGCAGAGACACCAGGCTATCGTTATAGTGAGGACTATTATCGCAAATACTTTGCCAACAACCCAAACTTAGCCAGTATGATAGCAGAAGGCCAGAGCAAGCTTGATTCCTTGCGCAATATCAATACCGACTGGTTCAATGAACTATTGCGCAACAGCTTCTATCAGCGCCACAACTTAAGTCTTCGTGGTGGCAATGATCAAACAACTTATTTCCTTTCTGCCAACTATTCTTATCAGGGTGGTCGTATCGAAGGAAATGACAAGCAGCGTATGGGTTTCCGATTAAACGTTGACCAGAAGTTGGGCAAGATTGGTTATGCAATGCTGGGCGTGACAGGAGCTTATTCCAAGACCAACACTCCGAACGGTACTACCAATGACCCATCTTCATTGATTTACGAATTAAATCCTTATGAGCAGAAGACCGGAAAGTTATGGTCTTATCCAGGCCAGACCTATAAGGACTTGATGAATCAATACAGTGCAGAATCTAATGACAAGGAGTTTGGAGTGAATGGAAACATCACCTTGACACTGTTGCCAGGTCTTGACATTGCAGCAGTGGCTGGTATCGACTTTGTCTTAGACGAGTCACACCAGTTTACCCCATCAACCGCATACTCTGAGATGCATAGCGGCGTGGCAGAAGTTGCACGAGGTATTTATTCGAGATCCAAGAATACGACAACCAATATTTCTGCGAATGTGCGTGCTACCTATACCCGTACGTTCAATGAAATTCATGACCTCACTTTCAGTGCCAACATGGACTATTATGATACCAATATCGACAACCTTAGCACTACTGGTTATGGTGTTGGAACCATCAACTCAGCAGCAGCCATCAATCAATCCCTTACCGGTTCACGCAGGGTAAAGATAAGTGCGCCAAGAGACAAGAATCGCCTATTGGGTATTGGAGGTGTGTTGGGATATAGTTTGTTGAGTACCTATGATTTCTATGCAACCTATAAGGTCGATGCATCCTCTGTCTTACCTTCCGACAAGCGTTGCAACAAAGCATGGGCTGTCGGTTTGGGATGGACACCTTCAAATTATGCTTTTCTGAAAGACAACAAGGTGATTTCCCGTCTCAATTTCAAGGGATCCTATGGTATTACAGCCAATCTCAATGGAGTATCCGTATCGACAACAACAGGAACCTTCTCCTACTCTACCAACACATACGAAGACCAACGTGTATTGGAGTTGATTTCCTTATATAATAAGGATTTGAAGCCAGAACAGAATAAATCGATAGATTTGGGTATGAGCATGGATTTGTTCAATCGTATAACATTGGATGTCAACTATTACAATCGCCGTACAGAGCAGGCATTGCTTGATGTGCCAATCCCTACGTCAGTAGGTTACTCTACTTTGAAGCGAAATATCGGTGTCCTTCAGAATCGCGGTTTAGAAGTAGGCCTGAGTGCAAAGATTATCGATACATACGATTGCCGTTTCAGCATAGGGGCAAACCTTGCCTATAATAACAACAAGGTACTCGACCTCTATTATGCAGATAAGATTTATACCACAGAAGATGCATTGGTACCAGACTATGAGGTAGGCAAATCATACGATATGCTCTATGGACCAAAATCCCTGGGGATAAATCCTCTTACAGGTTATCCTGTATTCCTCTTGCCAAATGGCACGGAGAAACAAGCAACAGAAGCGCTGACAAAAGACGATGTCGTAGCATTGGGACATCTCACACCACCTTATTCAGGTACATTTAATCTGAGCTTCTCTTACAAGTCATTCGACTTTGACATGGATTTTTATTACGTTCATGGCGGCATCCAGCGTTTCAATTATTCCTATGTAAGAGACAAGGATAATGTCAACAAGAATGCCGTTGCCGGTCAGACAAGTAAGATGTGGTTCAAACAGGGAGATGAGGACAAAATCTATTGGACACCATACTATACTTCATCTACGGCAGAAGACAACATTGCACTATATCCCAACTCCAGGACAGTAGGCAAGAGCGACTATTTGCGTCTCTCCATGATAAGTATGCGCTATCGTTTGCCTTCAAGCACCCTGCAAAAGGTATTGCCATTCTTGCAGTATGCGACAGTGGGCTTCCAGGCTTCCAACCTCTTCACATGGACCTCCTACAAAGAGAGTGACCCAGAGAGCGGAACACTTGCCGGCACAACACAACCAATATATACATTCAATTTGAATCTTACATTCTAGGAAAAATGAAGAATTATATAAATATCATAAAAAAATCACTGGCCTTAGTGGGCAGTACCATGCTTTTAGCTAGCTGTTCACTCAATGTACCCCCACCCGACCAGTTTTCTGACCCTGATGCCATCACAGATGTCAAAACAGGACGTTCTTTACTAACCTCCTGCTATCTGAGTTATCCTCATCAGGAGTATGAGTTTTCCCTTTTGGGTAACGATTTCTGTCCTACCAACCTGGCGGGCAAGGATGTTGAAACCCAGAATCTCTATAATTGGCAAGACAAGAATATCAGTAACCTCTCTTCTACAGTATGGTCTGAATATTACACCTGCATTTCAAATTGTGATGCTCTATTAGAACGTATCGACAAAATAACAACCGAAACATCAATAGAGCTGCAAGAGAAAAAAAACATCAAAGCAGAGACACAGATATTGAAAGCCATGTGCTATTTTGACTTGTTGCGTATCTATGCTACCGCATTCGACATCAACCCAGACGGAGATGGTGTAATCATCAAGAATATGTTTGGTTATGAAACCAATGCACGAAGCAGCAAGAAAGTATGCATTGATATAATCAAAAGTTTGCTGACTGAGGCGGAAAATGTAAAAAACCAACCAGCAAAAAACGGCTGGTTATCGCAGACAGCAGCCGAATACATGCTAGCAGAAACCGCACTCTATATGGGCAACTACCAAGAAGCAGCCGAACATGCCGATGATGTAATAGCACTAGGCGATGACAGCCAGATTGGTGGCGAGAGTTATTCACGACTGTGGAGAACAGAAAGTTATAGCGGGCGAATCTTTGCCTTCAACACATCCAACAGTTACTACATAGGAATCGAATATGACAGTAATGAGGGCGATTACTATGCCGTAAATCCGGCATTCAGCTTTACAGATAAGGATGTGCGCAAGAAATATACCCTCTATAACAAAGAACAAAATGGAAAGACGCGCAACCTGATGGGCAAGTACAATATGATGAATAAACAAGGCACCCAGCCAAGTTACATCAACAGAATGCGATTTGCAGGCGCCTACTTCATCGCAGCAGAGGCTTATGCCCGCAACAACAATGAACCAATGGCACGAGAGCGCATCAACCATTACCTGCAACTGATTTCTGCCAATCCGATAGGAGAAGAAGTAACAGGAGATGCATTGATTGAAGCAATTCTCACTGAGAAATTCAAGGAATTCGTAGGAGAAGGAACCAATTATTTCGATCTCAAACGAATACACGCCGACGTAAATCGTCTTTCGGTCTGGGGACTGGCAGCAACAACCAAGATCAAGTCAAATGACTATCGTTGGACATTCCCAATCCCAGCATCAGAATATAAATATAACAACCAGGTGAGCCAAAACGAAAAGTGGCCAATTAACAGATAGTATTAACAATAAAAGAATAGAAAAATGAAGAAAATTACATTTATGCTTTTTTATGCGCTTGCAATGCTGATTGGTTTCAGCGCATGCAGCAGTGACGACAATGGTGACAATGTTCAGATGACCAACTACGTTTCCATTACTGCAGATGGCAACAGTATCATCAATGAGGATAATGACGAAGAAGTAAAATTCAACATTTTGCTTGCCCACACATTGAAGGCAGATGCAAGTATCACTCTGTCGCTTCAGAGAAATGATGGAGACATTGCAACAATCACTCCTACTACAATTACTCTGAAGGCAGGAGAAAAGACAGCTTCATTCACTGTAAAATCAAATAAAAAGAGTTCTCTCAGCACACCTTGCATATTAACCATTGCAGCATCATTCTCTGATAGCAACATGAAATCAGATGGAAAGCCTGCAACTGTAACCATCAATCCAGACTCAGATATCCCTACATTAACAGAGGCTCAACTGAAACTGATTGAAGGCTACAAAAAAAATCTCAATATAGATTTAACCAAGATTCTGGGTAAAGTAAAGGTAAATACCGTTGTAACTTTCAATGATGACGACAAGGCAGATATCAATAACAATAAGGAGACTCGTGCTTTCTCAGGCATAACCATTATCACTCTAAGCGATAAGGCGACAGCAGAAAAGCCTGTACTGAAGATGATTTCAAATGCAATGGGCATGACTAACTTCAATTACGAAATATTGAGAAAGAAAACGGTAGAAGATACCGAATACTATACACAGACTCCATATGGCCAGGCTGTAATGGAGAACATCAAGTATGACTTCAACAAGGAAACCTTTACGATGACCCTCGATGGTATCGAAGTTAATGCAGATATGACACTAAGCTTCACAGGCAAGAAGACTAACATTTATGAAAAAGAAATCACAACGGTTCCGTTCGATTATACATTCTCTGCATGGACTCGTTTAAAGGAAATGGCAGATGCAGGCAAAAGCTTTATTGTTGACGATGGTGACTCCAAGACAGAAACTCCAGTACAAGACATCATTGACGGTGGTGGATCATTGAATCCATACGCATTCTTTGACAATACCGATGTTGTTGCCGATGCAGAAGAAACAGAGTATAAGAATATCTTTGTTGTTCCTACCGGCAAGATAGATTTCGCTAATGGCAAAATGACCTTTGCATTCCCTTGGTATCTTGAGAATACATACGGATGCCAGAGAGTAGAAGCTACTTATACTTTTGGTAATTAATAGAATAAAAACATCTAATGCCAACAATATGTATAGAATAACAAAACTGACTTTGTTATTTGTAATGCTTATAACCTCTAGTTTATCAGCATTTGCCAATAAAGATAAAGCTATAAACCTTCCACGGGGTACCGTGGAAGGCTACCTTGACAACGGACTTCACTATATCATTATGCCTAATGCATTGCCAAGACATGGCATAGAAATGCGCCTTGTAATGAAAGTGGGTTCTCTGCAAGAAAGTGATCAGCAAAAAGGTGGCGCTCACTTCTTAGAGCATATGTCTTTTTCGGGTACTACTCATTTTCCTCAAGATGCATGGGTTGACTACTTTGAGCGTCTCGGTATGAAATATGGACGCGACATCAATGCTTTCACAGGATTCGATCGCACTATATACTGGCTTTCATTGCCTGTTGCTGATTTCGGAACTCAGGTTATGGACAGCACGCTTCTTGCCGTTCGTGACATTCTGGATGGTGTAACATTCGACCCACAATCAGTGGAACAGGAACGCGGAGTTATCAAGGAAGAATTACGCAGTTACAATACCGGAGATGACTTCTATAACCTAAAAATCGGTGTTGGAAGATATATCTTGCGTATGCCGCTCGGAACAGAACAGGACATCGAGTCTATCTCACGCAACGAACTGCTGAATTACTATCATCAGTGGTATCTCCCCAAGAATGCCTGCCTGGTTATTGTTGGTAATGTGGATGCTCAAGATATACAGAAACGCATCTTGGCAACCTTCAACCAGGTAGCAAAAGGACAGCCTGCCCCATTGGGCAACTACCCGCTCATCTACAAGAAAGGCATTACGTTCCATGAGGTTAAAGACACTGTAGGTACAACTTCTAAACTGGAGTTCATTATCCCTCACGAAGGTGTGGTGGCAAATACCATCGCCTCTACAGCTCTCAAAGAGCAATATCGCCTGCTCATGGCGGCTATCGGAAAGAGAATGGCGGCACAGGGAATCAGATGTGATGTCAACGATGCCTGGTATCTTGCCAATCAAAATCATTTCTCTTTTTCGGTAGAAGGTAGAGGGAAACAGGAACTCAAGGAGAAGATGACAAAAGTGCTTAGCGTTTTTTCAAATATCGCCAGCAAGGGTTTTGGCAAAGAAGAATTAGCTGACTATATTACCGAAAAAGTCAACAGAATGTCTGTAGATACTGTCGGATTCCAGTCAAGCAAGTGGTGTGATGATTTTGTTGATTACATCATCGCCGGAGACAGATATCTCACTTGGAACGAAGATATGGAGGAAGTCAGACAATTGGTAAGGCAAACCAGTAGCAGCCAGCTTAAGAAACTTTTCAAAACGATTCTTCAGGAAGGAAACAAATCTCTTCTTGTTGCCTACCAGAACAATGCCGGCAAGGAAGAATCTTTCAATGAGAAAGAGTTACTGCAACTATGGCAGCAGGGCTTGAAGACACCGATGCCTGCTTACACCTATCACCGAAAGGAGGTAGCAGAAAAACAGCATATTGACATTCCTGCCTGCCTAACAACCACCCATGCTGATGCCTCCTCGTCTATCGTCTGCAAACGGAAGTATGAGGATATCGGAGTAAAGGAATATCTGCTCCGAAATGGCTTGAGGCTTGTGTTGCGTCCTACAACAGATAAAGACAGCACCATCAACATAGCCATGCACGGACGAGGCGGCATAGGTGATCTCAGCAAGCAGAATTACCCACTCCTGAAAGATGCCGTAAGCTATGTAGATATGGGCGGACTAGCACATATCGATACCGATCTGCTGAGCGAGGTGATGCAGGAAGAAGGCTTATCAATGAGCATTGGTATCGCTGATTACTGGCATCAGGTACTCGCCTCTGCACCATCCGACAAGGCACAGGAATTAATGAACCTGGTTTATGAGAAAATTACAGCACCAGGCAAATCATACGAAGATTTCAAGGAGGTACGCGATTCTGAAATTGAAAGCTGGGGAAAGGAAACCTTGCTCGACAGACTGCTGAAACGTGACACCAACCGTATGCTCTCACGAAGAGTGGACTCACTGGTATGCAACATACCAACGAATAGTGGTATCAAGATACAGAAAGAAGACTTGTCAAAGCTCAACCTGGATTCAATGACCACCTATTATAAATCACTCTTTGCCAATCCTCAGCAAACCACCCTGATAGTAACTGGCAACTTTGCTGAAAATGAGGTATTGCGTACCATTGTCAACACATTTGCACGTTTGAAGACATCCACTCAGATGGCTCGTTTCCAGGACAAGCCAAGCAATATGCCAAAGAGACCTTACAAAGAGGCTTTTGAGAATGACGTGGAATCACAGACTGTATTGAACTACATCTATTCGGGCAATTTTAAGCCAGGACTTCGCCAGTCGCTGATACTGAAGCTGATGCGCGATGTCATACAGAGCCGATTGTTGAGCATCCTGCGCGAGAAATTAAACATCGTTTATTCGCCATACGCCGACCTTTACTATGCCGGAGTACCACAAGCCAAATATAATTTCTGGATCGAAGTGGCTGTCAAAAACGAGAATCGCGATAAGGCTATCCAGGCCTTAGATGAGATTATCAAGGACTTACAGGTCAACCGTATCAGCGAAAGCGAACTAAACAAGTTGAAGATGTCGTTCCTCGTTACCAAGCGCAAGTCGCTCTCTGATGATGCACCAGCAGAATGGAAGAAAGTTCTCACTACCCTCTTGCATAACGGCGAGAGCTTAGAAGACTTCAACAATTACAGCAACTGTCTGAAAAGCATCACGCCTGAGGATATCCGCAAAGGTTTTGAGGACTACGTACGTCCTGAGCGCGTAGCTTTACTCTATAAAGGCAACCCATTTTAAATAACATCAAAACAAGAAAGAAAGATGAAAAAAATATTATGGATAGTCATGCTCATGATGAGCATGACTACCTATGCACAGAAAACACCTGAAATATATCGTATTTTCGATGCCCAAGGCAAGGAAGTAAGTTATGAAAAAATGATCAAGACCGTGTCAGCCACAGATGTAGTATTCTTTGGAGAAATCCACAATTGCGTCATTAGCCATTGGATGGAACTAAAGGTCTTAGAGGCTCTTACCGAAAATAATAAAAAATTGAAAGTAGGAATGGAGATGCTGGAGGCAGATAACCAGCTCATCATCGATGAATATACAAGTAGCACCATTTCTTCCGACCGTTTCGAGGAAGAGTGCCGCCTATGGCCCAACCACAGCACAGACTACGAACCGTTGGTCTACTACGCCAAGCGCCATCATTTACCACTGATAGCAACAAACGTGCCTCGCAGATATGCCAGTGTTGTGAAAGAAAAAGGACTTGCTTTCCTTGATTCTCTTTCGGCTGAAGCCAAGCGCTATTTACCAAAGTTGCCTATTAAATATGTTGAGAACAAAAACGCCCAGGAAGGTTTTGCACTGATGGGGTTACTCGGTAAGGCAAAGGAACCCAAACCACAGCTGATGGCACAAGCACAAGCCATCAAAGATGCCACCATGGGATGGTTCATCGCTCAAAACCTCAAGAAGGGTGAACAGATGATTCATTTTAATGGTACTTATCATTCTGATGCCAGAAACGGCATCATCCCTTATCTCCTCGAATATCGCCCTAAAACAACCATTAGTACTATTAGGGCGGTTCGCCAAGAAGAGATTGACAAGATAGAAAAAGACTACCTGGGCTTGGCTGATTTCTATATCTGTATTACAGAAGATATGAACATGTCGTATTAGGCTTCCCTGTTCACCTTTTTCTGCCAAATGAGGCATTAACAACCAAAATAAAAAGAAATTTTTGCAACATCTGCGATATTTTTATTAACTTTGCACCCAAAAGTAATAAAATAGATATGAGAATAGGAATTATCGTTGCGATGGACAAGGAGTTCACGCAACTCAAGACATTATTGACAGAATCGCAGACTGAGCGAAAGAATCATAAGGACTTCGTCATCGGAAAAATCGGCGAGAATGAAGTAGTGATGCAGCAGTGCGGCATCGGAAAGGTGAACAGCGCCATCGGAGCTGTGGAAATGATTGATAATTACCACCCAGACCTCGTCATCTCTTCGGGTGTGGCTGGAGGCGCTGACATCAACCTCAATGTTACCGAAGTGGTGGTAGCTACCGACTGTGTATATCACGATGCTTACTGCGGTGACGAATGCGAGTATGGACAGATTCTCGGTATGCCTGCCCTCTTCAAGACCCCTAAGGAGTATGTAGAAAAGGCGCTTGCCATCAATGAACAGCCAGACAACCAGCATCCAAAGATTCATGCCGGACAGATTGTAAGCGGAGAATGGTTCGTAGATAGCAAGGAGAAGATGCGATCTATCCTGGAGCACTTCCCTCACGCTATGGCTGTAGATATGGAAAGCTGCTCCATCGCACAGACCTGCCACATCTACAAGACTCCTTTCATTTCCTTCCGCATCATCAGCGATGTACCTCTGAAGGATACCAAGGCGCAGCAGTACTTCGACTTCTGGGCTAAAATGGCAGAAGGATCATTCAATGTCACCAAGGCTTTCCTCGAAAGTCTGTAAACTATAAATTGTAAATTATAAACTATATGAATAAGATTCCAAGTTTTACTATCAATCATAACAAGTTGCTCCGCGGCATCTACGTAAGCCGCAAGGACGAAGTAGGCGGAGAAGTCATCACAACCTTCGATATCCGTATGAAGGTGCCTAACCAGGAGCCTTGCCTCCACAACGGTGCCATCCATACCATCGAGCACCTGGCAGCCACCTACCTGCGTAACGACGAGGAGTGGAAAGACCGCATCATCTACTGGGGACCAATGGGATGCCTCACCGGCAATTACCTCCTCATCAAGGGCGACCTGGAGAGCAAGGACATCGTAGAACTGATGAAGCGCACCTTCCAGTTCATAGCCGACTTCGAAGGAGAAATTCCAGGACAGGCTGCCAAGGATTGCGGTAACTATCTGCTCCACGACCTGCCTATGGCAAAGTATGAATCGAAAAAATATTTGGAAGAGGTGCTCAACTGCATCACCGACGAAAATTTGATTTATCCTACACAAGACTAACCCTATACAAACGCCCGCAAAGCAAATTTGCGGGCGTTTATATTTAATTAACCAGAAAAGTTTTGTTACTATTTATAAAACTCCTATCTTTGCAGATGAATCATTAGTAACAATCACCAATCGCATCAATAACTATTATATACATCTATTATTATGGTAAGATTAAAGTGTATCGATTTAAATACAACAACCATGAACATCAAAAAAGTTTTTATAGGGGTGTCCTTCGTCATGACCGCCATGGCTAGCCACTCCCAGAGTGTTTTCCAAGTAAAGCAGCAGTCGTTGCCTAATCCAGACAACGAGCCAACAGCTGTGTTCCCGGTTCCAAGTGATCGCCAGATGAAATGGCAGGAGACAGAATTCTATGCCTTCTTCCATTATGGCATGAATACCTATACCAACAGAGAATGGGGACTCGGAAGTGAAGACGTAACCCTTTTTGCACCTACCAAGAAGCCTAATCCAGCTCAATGGCTCAAGGCTGTAAAGGCTGCTGGCATGAAGGGCGGTATCGCCGTAGTCAAGCATCATGACGGTTTCTGCCTCTGGCCTACATCTACTACTGACCATTCCATCGTCAATGCCGGCAATGAGAATGGCAAGACTACCAACATTCCCCGCGACTTTGCCAAGGCTGCACGAAGCTTGGGAATGAAGTACGGCTTCTATGTTTCTCCATGGGATAGAAACAGCCAATACTACGGTACTGAGAAATATGTAAACGATGTTTTCCTGCGCCAGTGCGCGGAGTTGGCACAATATGGCAAAGACCAGTTTGAAATGTGGTTTGACGGTGCCAACGGTGGTGACGGATACTACGGCGGACGCAATACGACCGTGAACGTAGATCGTTCTACCTATTATGATATTCCTAACCTCAGAGACTCTATCCACAAGGTTTGTCCAGACATCATCCTCTGGGGTGTGGGTGCTGAGGCAAGATGGATAGGCAACGAGGCAGGATGGGCTGGCGAAACCAACTGGCTCACCGACGAAAGAGGCTATGCACCAGAAAGCAACGGAATGTATGGTACAGAGGACGGCTGGCAGTGGGACCCGGGAGAGAGCGATGCCAAGTTCACCGACAAGGGATGGTTCTGGCACGAGGGCGAGAAGCCACTCTCTGTTGAGCGCCTCTTCCAGATGTATTTGGAGACTGTAGGTAGAAATGCTACCCTGATCTTGAACTGCCCTCCGGACAAGAGTGGTCTGTTGCCAGAGATTGACGTTCGCGTGCTCAAGGAAATGGGCAACATGATTCGTACCCGTCTGGGCAAGGATCTGGCACAGAAGGCAAAGGTTACTGTAAGCAACACCCGAAAAGCTGGTGCCAACCGCAACTATGCAGCCAAGAACCTGACCGATAACAACAAGAATACCTATTGGGCTACTGATGACGGCGTGAAGCAGGCTACCATCACCTTCAACTGGGACAAGCCACAGACCGTTCGCTATGTGGATATGATGGAGTACATCCGCAAGGGTCAGCGAGTAAGAAAGTTCCATATCGAAATCTCTGAAGACGGAAAGACATGGAAACCTATCGCAGAGAAGTGCACTACTACCACCATCGGATACAAGCGCATCATCCCGTTGAACGGCAGCACATCCGACAGTTACGGCAAGGGTTATCAGGTGAAAGGCCTGAAGGTTGTCATCGACGACAGCAAGGCTTGCCCATTGTTACATTCCATTAAAGTATTTTAAACTTTGACTCTACACTACGAACATGAAGAAATTACTCATAGCATTGTGTTTGTTACCATTGGCTGCAATGGGACAAGAAATTAAGTTCGACACCCAGGATTACAAATCCGTGGGAGTTTACGACAGATGGGAGCATTCCCCATTCCGCACAGGAGAACTGGCAGGCAACTGCGAGGTTGTGGATAATCCTGACCTCACCAACAATCCTAACAAGAAGGTGCTAGGCTTCCAGCGTTCACGCCTGGCTTCCAACATCTTCGGTGCAAGAATTGATCTGAAGAAGCCGATTGCACTCGGTCCATCCGGAAAAGTGGTTCACGTATTGATCAACCGTCCGATGGAAGGAAGAGTGATGCTGGTAGGTCTCGGAAAGAGAAGAGACAGAGCCGGACAGTCGCAGGAAGTAGAGCAGTTCTGGATTAAATCCACCACTCCTGTTCCTGCAGGACAGTGGGCTGATGCTGTTTTCCCAATCAAGAGTGCAGAAGGTGTAGACATCTATAGCCTGGTAGTAGTTCCTCACGCAGAGTCTCCTCATGAGATGAAGGAGGATGCTCTGGTCTATATCGATGACATCAATATCCACCTGACCAACGCTCCACGCATCACCTTGCTGAAGAGTGAAGGTACAGCCAAGAAGAAGGCTCACAGCGAGTTTGTATCTGTAACCGAGGCTAACCGCAACGGTATGGTGACCGCAGCAGACGGAACAACCCTCAACAACCACAAGGTGGCATACGGCAAGCCATTCAAGGTGAAGATGGTTCCTGCTCCAGGATTCACCTATGGCGACTTTACCATCACCCATGGTGATCAGGTAGAATCACTCAAGAAGACAGATATCGCCAAGGATGGTACCTTCACCATTCCAGCCAAATGGATGGATGGCAACGTAACCATCGAGTGCATATTTATCTCGACAAGCAAATAAAGATCAGATACATTCATATAAAAAAAGCAGCTTGGAATCTCCTATGAAATTCCAAGCTACTTTTTTATATTTCCATTATTTCTGTTTTCTCTTACATCTACCATTTCAGTCTTCCGTATTTCTCCTTATACCATAGCTGCCAGCCATTCACCAGATTCTGCCAAACCACATAGGCACCCGGTGCTACGGCAGCAAGCGGATTCAGGAAAGTAAGGGTGAGCCAGATGCCCACAATGGTATTCTTCTGTCCCAAAGCCTGACCGGCACTGATGCTCGCATCATAATGTCTGCCCACCGCCTTACCGATGGCAAACTGGATGAGACAGACAAAGAGCGGAACAATGAGCAGCAAGGCAAGAATCCATCCCGAAACCTCGGCATGTAGGATATTGCGAATCGTCTCGCCCATCAGGATAGTAAGGTTGAAGCACCACATATAGAAGCCCAGATCCTTCACGCTCTTCACCTTATCCACCCACTTAGGCAGGAACTTTCGGCTCAGCAAAGCCAGTAGCAAAGGTACCACCAAGACGGTAGTTACATTCCTGAACACCATCGCACTCATATAAAGAAAGGACACATCTGCCCCCTTCTCCACCATCGGGAAAAGACTAGGAATAATCACCATCGTAAAGACATTGGCTATCACTGTATAGGTAGTCAGCGAACCGATGCTTCCGCCCAACTTCTCCGTCACCACAGCCACAGCAGCCGCCGTAGGACAGATAAAACAGATAAAGGCACCTTCGAGCACCAGCTTGGTTTCATAATTATCTCCGAATTCGAAGATAAGCACCACCATCATCAGTGCCAGACTGGTTCGGATGAGCTGCAGGATAAAATGCCAAGCCTTCGGTTTCATCTCCTTGATTTCAATCTTACAGAAGGTAACATAGAGCAAGGCAAAGAGCACCACCGGCATCATATCCACCAGTTTCGGTCCCACCGCATCGCCCAAAGGTTCCAGAAAGGGAACATTGGCGAAAATCAGATAGCCCACGGCTCCCAATACCAGGGAACAGGGCAAAGAAAACTTTCTAAAGAATTTCCACAACCACATACGCATACATTAAAAAAAGAATCCCCTGCAAGCAGACTGCCTAGGCAACCGGCTAGAGGGGAATTCTCACGGATCCATTTATATATAAGCTATAGCTTAATCCTTATTACTACGCTTGCGCTCCAAGTGATCAAGAATCACCTTGCGCATACGCATGCTCTTAGGAGTTACCTCTACGTACTCATCCTCGCGGATATACTCCAGACACTCCTCAAGGCTCATCACGGTCTTTGGAATCACACGGGCCTTATCATCAGAACCAGAAGCACGGACGTTGGTCAACTGCTTTGCCTTGGTTACATTAACCACCAGGTCGTTGTCGTGAACATGCTCACCAACAACCTCGCCGCCGTAAACCTCCTCACCTGGGTCGATGAAGAACTTACCACGATCCTGCAGCTTATCGATGGCGTAAGCATAGGCAGTACCTGTTTCCAGCGCAATCATGCTACCGTTAGAACGGCGGGTAATCTCGCCCTTGTATGGCTGATACTCCTTGAAACGGTGGGCCATGATAGCCTCGCCCTGAGAAGCAGTGAGCACATTGGTACGCAAACCGATGATACCACGTGAAGGAATATCGAACTCGATATCCACACGCTCGCCCATATTCAGCATAGAAGTCATATCACCCTTACGACGGGTAACCATATCAATCATCTTAGAAGCGAACTCCTCTGGTACGTTGATGGTCAACTCCTCGATAGGCTCGCACTTCACGCCATCAATCTCCTTGTAGATAACCTGTGGCTGACCTACCTGAAGCTCATAGCCCTCACGACGCATGGTCTCGATGAGCACAGAAAGATGGAGCACACCACGACCAGAAACAATCCACTTATCGGTGGTGTCCTCGTAAGGCTGAACACGAAGAGCCAGGTTCTTCTCCAACTCCTTGTTCAGGCGGTCCTGAATGTGGCGTGATGTACAGAACTTACCCTCCTTGCCGAAGAAAGGAGAATCGTTGATGGTGAAGAGCATGCTCATGGTAGGCTCATCCACAGCGATAGGAGGCAGTGGTTCCGGGTTCTCGTAGTCGCAGATGGTATCACCAATCTCGAACTTCTCCAAGCCGACAACGGCACAGATGTCGCCAGAATCCACATGGTCTGTCTTCTTATGACCCATACCCTCGAAGGTATGGAGTTCCTTGATCTTGGTCTTCTCCTGGGTACCATCACGATGGCATATAGTGATGTTCATGCCATCCTTCAAAGTACCACGGTGTACACGACCTACGGCGATACGACCGGTGTAAGAGCTATAATCAAGAGATGTGATCAAGAGCTGAGGAGTACCCTCCAGCTGCTTAGGAGCAGGGATAATCTCCACAATCTTGTCGAGCAGATAATCGATGTTGTCTGTTGGCTTGTTGTAGTCATCGCTCATCCAGCCATTCTTTGCCGAACCGTAAACCACAGTGAAGTCAAGCTGTTCCTCAGTAGCATCGAGGTCGCACATCAAGTCGAACACCATTTCGTACACCTCTTCAGGGCGACAGTTAGGCTTATCTACCTTATTAACGACAACGATAGGCTTCAGTCCGAGCTGCAAAGCCTTCTGCAGCACGAAACGAGTCTGAGGCATCGGACCCTCGAAAGCATCGACGAGGAGGAGGCATCCGTCTGCCATGTTGAGCACGCGCTCAACCTCACCACCGAAGTCAGAGTGTCCTGGAGTATCGAGAATATTAATCTTTGTACCTTTCCAATTGATAGACACATTCTTTGAGAGAATGGTTATACCACGCTCGCGCTCCAAGTCGTTGGAATCGAGCACCTCGCCGCTGTTATCCTGGCCGTCACGGAACAGCTTACCAGCGAGCATCATCTTGTCAACCAAGGTAGTTTTACCATGGTCAACGTGTGCAATAACTGCAATGTTTCTAATGTCTTGCATTTCCTTTACCTTAAATACTTTATGAATTTGGGTGCAAAATTACAAAAAAATCCCGAAAAATTTGCATAATTCACTGAAAAGTTGTACCTTTGCACCGCATTTTAACGGAAACCACCGTGAGGAAGGTCCTATTGTGCATAACATTCATTCATAATAATTAAATTTTAAGTATCACAGCTATGTATTTAGACAAAGCAAAAAAAGAAGAGATCTTTAGCAAGTACGGAAAGTCTAACTCTGATACTGGTTCAGCTGAGAGCCAGATAGCATTGTTCTCATACCGTATTGCTCATTTGACGGAGCACGTTAAGAAGAACCGTAAAGATTATACTACAACACGTGCGTTGACACAGCTTGTAGGAAAGCGTCGTGCATTGCTCGATTACTTGTATGATCGCGACATCAATCGCTATCGTGCTATCATCAAGGCCCTCGGTCTTCGTAAGTAATCAGCGAAAGCAGACACATTGCTTAACAGAATTAAAAATCCCATCGCTCGCAAGAACGATGGGATTTTTCTTTTTATATCAACTTATTAAGATTGCTACTTACTGCGCTGAGATTGGCAAATTGCGGAACTCAACATACTGAGGGGTCTCGCCATTAGACTTGTACTTGAACGGGATCTTGACAACGCTGAACTCGGTGGCACAGGTGCTGACATTCTTGATGACAAACGTAGCCTTCATCGGGATACCAGCGAGCAAGGTATACCAATTATAGCCTAACCATCGATTCTTGCCCAAGAGGGTTGTTTCCTGATCACACTCATAAGCATCGCCACCATCATCATATATAGTAGGAGTATCGCCATAAGCTGAAATCTCATACTCCTTGTTGCCGATATTCTTGAATGTAGCAGTGATTACCACATTCCTGCCCTGACGAACACACTTCAAGAAATTGAACTGCAACTCAGGCAATGAGCAGGTAACCAAATCGGAATTGGTATTCTTGACATCTGCCACTACCTGGGTAGGCAACTTAATAGCAAACTCCACATCATTAGCCTTACCCTTGACAAGAGTAGAATTAATCTGCTTAATGGTGCGATCAACATCCTCTATCACCATAATACCCTTGACAGGTACATTAGGAGGAAGCATCTTATCAGAATAGTGACCTAACTTATCGCCACCCAAATAGAAGTGCATTGTATGCTTTACATTCTTGCTATCAAAAGCACAAGAACCGTCATCAAATGCATTGAAGTACATTTTGAGTTCACTGGAAGTGGTATTGGTTATCACGAAGTTGATATGGACATCGTTGCCATTGGCTACGCAACTGGTATACTTTACTGTACACCCAGGGATAGAGCCAGACGCCTTGTTGGTAGTCTTCTGGTCATTAGCAAGCACGTTTTCTGCCACCTTGCCCAATTTCTTGAGCCACTTCTGTGCATGGATTTGCTGTACGCTCAAGAGAGAGAGCAGCAATACGAAAATGATGGATTTCTTCATAATTGTATCGGTTTATGTTATTAATTAAATAATTGTCAGTTCGTTCCTAGAAAGAGCCTTTATCCTTAGAAAAAGAGAAAGACGCCTTTACTAATTCTTGCTTGCAAAGATAGGGAATTAAGCAATAACTTCCAAGCTTTTTGCCAGGAAAAGTAAAGGTACCAATGCGTAAATAGGCAATTTTATATCATTTGACGCTGATTTTTACGGAATGACACACACCACCATCTGTCTTTATCCTTAAGAAGTAGCAACCGAACGATGGGATTTTTCATTTTCTACTCTTATTTCGGCTTTCATTTTATTTTTTCTCCGCTTTTATATCGCCATTTCATTTTTTTATTGCTAACTTTGCAACATATATATAATTAAGGTGTAATTATGACTAGAGGAAAGTTACCATTAGGAATACAGAATTTCGAAGAACTGCGCAAGGGTGGTTACCTTTACGCAGACAAGACAGATATGGTTTGACAAATCGCCAATGGTGACAAGTATAACTTTCTTAGTCGCCCACGACGCTTCGGCAAACGCGCCACAGAAGCTACGCTCAGCAACCGTTTTACCGGTATCATAGAAAGAGCTTACCAACAATCGGGAGAGCAAGTTGCCGTATTGGTAGATGAATATGATGCACCCTTACAGCACTCCTATCTGACAGATAGACACGAAAAATGCCGCAATCTTTATCGTGACTTCTTCACAGGTCTAAAAGACTACGGCTATTGCATCAAGTGTGTCTTTCTTACAGGAATCACCAAGTTTACGCAAATAAGTCTGTTCAGCGTTCTCAACACATTAAGCAATATCAGCTTTTACAACTGCTATGCTACCATCTGCGGATTAACGAAAGAAGAAATCTTGGAAAATCTGAAAGATGAAATCCAGGCATTGGCTGCCCAAAAGAAGTGGGATATCGACCAGACCATGCATGAACTGAAAGATATGTATGATGGTTATCATTTCTCAGAAAGCCTGCAGGGGGTTTACAATCCGTTCAGTGTCATCAGTGCCTTAAAAGAACGTCGCCTGAGACCCTATTGGATTGCCAGCGGTGCTACAGGAATGCTGCCCAAAATACTCACCAACTTTGAGAAAGATGTAGAAACACTGGACGGCAGCCTCATCGACATGGATTACATCGAAACGGCTGATATCAGCAAAGACAATCCAAAGCTATTTCTTTACCAATCAGGCTATCTGACGATCAAAGGGGTGATTGGAGAGACCTACAGACTGGGATTTCCAAACAGAGAAGTAAAGAAAGCGCTTCTAGAGCTGGTTGTTCCCAATATGCTCAACACCGACAAGGAAGAGACAGAGAATGCTATTCAAGACCTGAAACAGCATTTTATCCTTGGCAATTTAGAGGAGGGCGTAACCTGCCTGAAGCAACTCATCGCCAGCACTCCTTACAGTACTCAGAAGAAAGAACAGTTTGTCTTTGAAGAGCACTTCCGATTCATCATCAAGAACCTCTTCTACATCTGCGGATTCAAGGTAGAAGAAGAAAAGCAAGTAGCTGGTGGACGTATCGACCTCACCATAGAGACGCCAGACATCATCTATATAATCGAACTGAAGATGGCGGACAACGGGGGAACTCAAGCGGCTGTGGAGCAAATAGCATCCCGCCACTATGCTGATGCTTATGCTGCCAGCAAAAAGAAGCTCATCAACCTGGCTTTGGTTTTCGACAAAGGAAATAGAGGATTGATAGATTGGCAAGAAGCAGATAAGTAAACACCAGAAAGCTTTCTCTCAACGGAGAGAAAGCTTTCTGGTTATTGTAGCTTGGGTATCCTGCATAGATACCTTAATAATATATACTTCCTGAGGAGAAGCTGTGGAGACTACAGGAATGCTGACAGATGCTGCACCTTCAGCCTTTCTCGATGCCACCAGTCTTCCATCAAGGGTATAAACCTCCACCTTATTTAATAGAGGAGCACTCACCTTGGACACGACGATCAATCCCCGGGCTGGAGAATAGATCTTCACGTCACTCTCGCCCACCTCAGCATCTTCGATGCCAGTGGTACTGCGAGTCTGGGTCAGGAAGTATCTGCCGTGCTCGTTCGCCTGCACCTTCACTTCCTCGCCATCCTTTATCTCCTGATACTTTCGGGTGGCAGCATCATAGAGGTAAAGAGGTGAAGAGAGACGAGAGATGCCATCAATTGCCAGCAAGACAGAAGCTGAATTGGCGGAACTTCCTGCATCTCCTGATTCTACATCAGAAGAAGCACCAACCACTCCTAATGGCATCCAATCGATATTCGGCAGGGAGTTCAGCGCCACAGCCTCATCGCCTGCCACCGTATAAACCACCGGAACTTCCTTCAGCTGATCATCATAGAGCAGCTGGGCATCCTCAGCCTCATCGTAATCCTCAGAAGCATTGGCATCAAGCACTACCTTCGAACGACTGCTATAACCCGAAGCTGATGCTGCGGTAAGGGTTAGGGATACCTGATCCTGCCCCTCATCCGAAGCCGTTTTCACTCCGCCAAACACTTCTCTATCTACCGTCATCGCCGACGTAAAGTTAAGCTGCGAAGCACTCTGCCCATCTTTCAGACGGACAAAGAACGACTGCATCGGCGAAATCTTCACATCGTTCTTCGACTCATACGTGGTGGTTGCCATATCCAGATTATTATAGAGCTTCAACACACCATTCTCATAGACATAGAAGCTGGACTGTAGCGATGGATTTGCCTTCAGGAACTTATACATGCTGAGCGTAGCCATATAAGGATTGCCCACCAGATAATAATTGTTGCCATCCTGCAACTGCACCAGCGAATAACTCATCTTGCCCAAAGCATTCTCCTGGGCATCGGCATTTACCACCAGGCGATAAGCATTCTCCTTATCTACATTCGCCGAAAGCGAACTCTGCTGCTGCGAAGCAGATACATAAGTATATTGCGTATCAGCCTTCGGCAAACGAAGCAACATATCGGATACAGCACCCGACGATGCAGATGAACCCGCCGAAGCTCCCGAATTGCCCACAGTATATTTATCTCCCATCTTGATGGCTACGCCCTCTAATGGAAGATACTTCCTATCCACCTTATTATATACGTGGCTCCAGTGGGCTGAAAGCGCATTGAGATCCTGATTCTCGAATGTGATGCCAGTGCCTGCATAGTCGTAGGCATCGTATCTGCCGTCCAAGGTTACTTCCTCGGCAGAATCATCATCCCAGCTGCGCTGATAAACAGGACTGGTTACACGATTGTTTACCGATGATGAGAACCAGATTGGCTCGAACGCCTCCGTCTCCTGTCTGCCCGATGCTGCCGGCACATAGATGTCGCCCGCATAGGTATCCTGCAAAGGCGAAGTGAGGGCATACCAGGTGTTTGGCTTCATCTGCTTCTCCACCCACGCCTTGTTGTATATCAGATAGCACTGGTTGAGCAGTTCGCCTCCCGGCTTGAAGTAAATCTGGTCGCAGGTGTTGCCATAGAAGGGTTCACACGCCAGATTGCCGTCGTCGTTCAATCCGTGGCTTTCGGTATTGGCATCCCATTTGGCAAGCATATCATATTGGATATTCGGCGTTGCCGCATCTCCTTTGGCATTGCTCAGACGGGTGGCGATGCCCGTGGATTTCTGATAAGCAATGTATCCCAAAGATGGGAAATACAAACCGCTCAGATTAGGTATCGTTACCTTGGTAAACTTCATCGGCACATATCCGCCACCCTGATAATCCGTATATTGGTTCTCCTTTTTATAGAGTTCGCTGCGGTCAGAGCGGCGCCAGTTTTCATCATTGTTCCATGCCGCACTCATCCTGCTGTTGGCAGTAGGATTCCAGGTAGCGTATTCCGGTACCACCGCAAAGCGGATATAGGTTTCACCCGAACAGAGCACCGTGGTTCCCTTGTGGCCATCCTCACGGAATATCAATACGCCTTCATACCAGTATCCCTCGTGCAACTGCACATCCTTTGACGCAGAAGATGCATCCCCCGACTGCGGCGTAAACTTCAGCTTCAGCTGGCTGGTATTACGCTCGATGTAATAATCCTGAAGCGTAGCCAGCGTCAGGCTCTGCCCTATCCTGTTCTTATAGGCAGGGTCGTTGGTATCCGAAAGATACATCACCTTTGTATATTGCGACTCATCCAGTTGGTCCTTTCCGCCAGCCACAACAAAGTAAAGACGCTTGGAATCATCTGCCACAAAGTTCTTGCCGCTAACCGGAATACAGAAGTATCCACCCTTGGTTTCCTGTTGAGCCAAAAGGGCTACCTGCGGCAAACCGATGCGAACCGTGCGAACATAATTGTTAGGATATGCCACACCCGGAACACCCAGATCCAACTGCGGTCCGTTCTTCACGACACGAAGCTTGAACGACATCTCATCGAGACAAATCTGATAATCCACGCCACCCTGGGTGATGGTAGAACTGGTAGGAATCACACGAACGGTATGATCGCCCACACTCAGCGGGATGTTCTTGAACTCAGCGCTGCTTTTTAATCTCGGAGTCGTTTCTTTATCCACATACCAATTATAAAGCACACCATTCAACTGGATGCTACCGCCATTGTTCTGGTCAACGGTCTGCAACTGTGCCTTGATATTATATTCAGGCTTAGCATTGTCATCGCAAGGAATGGTGACGGTGGTAGTGATGCTTCCATTGGCATCGGTAACCAGCACCTTCTGCTGCACCATCTGGAAATTCTCGCTATAGAGAGAACATACATCCGAAGGCTTTCCCCACGAAAGCTGGTTCTTATCCGCCACCGTCTCATCCTCAAAGGCGAAACTTACATAGTAAGTCTGGTTCGACTGCAGATTGAAGTATCTGTTGGCAAGCACCACATGCCATTCACCGTTGATTTTCTCGTACATCGGCTTTCCATCCACCGTTTGCTTATCATCCACATAATTATATATGGTGGTTGTTCCCCAATTGTAGTTCGGGCTTTCTGCCGTTCCATAGTTCACGCTCGTCACCGGATTACCATCTGCATCTACAAAGCGGAAGTAGAGTTTCTTATCTGTATTGTCGGCAAGCGCCGCCATGGTTTCCTGCAAAGCCCTCAACTTGATGAGGATGGAGGTGGAAAGAGAAGCATCCTTTGCCGTGTTCTTATCAGGACAGATAGGCGAGCTCTGAATAACATCCACCTTGGAGGCCTTGGTATAGATGCGGAGATCATCGAAGGCATAGTCGGCACCTTCAGTAGATTTACACATATTATCTACTACGAGTTTGAAGTCGGTGAAATTATTCACTCCGCTCTCCTTCTGCAGTACCATCTTTCCGTAAACCTGATACCATTTACCAACATTAGCATCATCATCCCCCACACGGTTTCCTGAGAAATTACCAGATGAGAACGAGTGTAGCAACCTGCGCTCCGTCTCCTGATTATTCTCATCATAATTCACACCATAGAGCTTGAACATCAGCTGCGGACGTTGTTTACCAGTGGTCATATCGGCAATGCCTGCGCTGAAGATAACCTGCGAACCTACACAGAGATCAGCACTGAAATCTGCCTCGGCAATCTGACGGCTCTCATCGGCAGCATCGATATAGAGGAAATGACCGTATTGAGCCCCATTCGTATTTGCGTAGGTACGATCGTAAAGCTGGACAGAAGGCCACCACAGGTAACCATCAGTTCCAGTTTGCCCATCTCCAGACTTTCCTTTTACATTCGCAGATTTATAAAGTCCATAGTCTCCATGCAGCGGTGAATGCTTAGGATTTACATACATATTGCCTGCCGGAGCGGAATTCATCAATTCACGATAGACAAAGCCATAGCTTCGCCTGCTCCATTTAGAAGGCAAGCGGTCTTGGTTATCATCCGGGCTTGTAGGAGCCAGAAAGGTCTGTTCATCATCATCATTATCAAAAGAGACGGTACTGACAGAGCGATAATGATCGTCTAGATAGGAATTCAAGCGGGTATTCTGATTTGCCGTCTTCAGTTCGTCCGTGGTCATCGGATACTGGTTGAACAGCTGGCAGGTGAAATTGGCGATAGGGCACATTTTTTTTTCATCTTCAGAAAGCGCTATAGCCACCACATAAATGCGGTCGCCATACTTAAAGGTCTGCTTGCTGCTGACTCCTCCGCCATTCAGATTTCGCCAGGCAGTAATGCCCGCATCATTCAGCAAGTTCAGGCTCAAATCAAAGAAACGGGGCGCATAACTACCTCCTTTATGAGTCCACCAGACAAACTGGGTTTTATCGGAATTATAGACACGCCATTGCACTTTAGTTGCCTGAACAACCTCTGAAGAGAAATCCGACTCCTTTATCTTATGCGCCTCATCCTCTGCAAAGACATGATGCGTATAGCTATTATTCATGGGATGGAAATAATAGTTGGTCACATCGCTCTGGTTGAGGCGGAGTGTCATAGAGGCAGAGGCATCCTTCAATCCCGCAGAAACGCCCTTTCCGTCTTCATAAGAATAATCTCTGGCTTTTCCTATTTCCAGAAGTTTCTGCTTGATATCATCCGCCATCTTTTCTGCCGGCATGATATGGAAGATATATCGGATAGAAAGGGTTGGTTCATGCTCGAAGCTTGTTCCGCTGCAGCCATCCACATATCTGCTCACATCGCAGGCTATGGTCTCCCCTGTCCAGGAAGTATCAGAGGGACGGGTGTATATTACGCCCACCAATTTGCGATTTGGCTTGGATGAAAGATTATAGGCAACCAAACCTTTATCTACACCACGGGAATCCTTCATACTTTTCAACTTGCTTCTGAAAGAATAAGAATATGTCTCCAACTGAGCAGAAGCCTTATCAGTATCGTAATTATACCATCTGAAATATCCTCTAGGTTCCAAATCTGCACCATCGCCCGAATAGCCGGAAAATGGCAAAGACAATTCCTTGAAACCGCCACTAGGGATAGCGATATAATAATCATACACATGCGTCTTCTGGCGAAGACAGTCTGTTGAAGCATCTATCACCTCGTAATCGCCGGGATTATTGGCGATGCCCTGATAATGCTTAAAGGTCTGGGAATAAGCCATCCCAGGCATCAAGCAGATGATGCCCAGGATGAACAATATGTATTTTGAAAATAAACTATTTCCTTTCATAGCCAAAAGTCTTTGTGTTTAATACTATTTTTTCAGTATTCTTTCCTGCACGGGTCAGGTCTATTTGCTTCATTGTAAAGCGAACCTTGCGGGAGATGATAGGATACGTACCCGAGCCATTCTGTTCCTTCACCTTGATCTTCATTGTGTAAATGGCAGAACCCGTACGGTTGCCCATTTCTCCTTCCAGGCGGTAAGCGGATGGAACCCAGGCTGGCGAACTATCGAAGATGTTTACGCCATCAGCTCCCTTCGGATTCTGCTCCTGCCGAGTCCAGCCATCAGAACCTGTTTCATCCGTTCCCATCTGCCATTCACTCACTGACAGGGTCTGAGAACCAGTACGGCTCAACTTGATGACCTCGGGCTTGATATGAAACTCACCATAATAACCGAAGTCAAGCGAAAGGTTTTCGCCATCATCCGTTACCTTCGGCAACACACCGATTGGCGAGAATGCCTCCACCGTCCACCTAATCTGATAATCCTCCAGCTTGATAGGAATTTTCAGATAATCATTGCGCCGGATTTTATTCCATGAAAGCATGGCATAACGTTGGTTACTGGTAGTGCCCGTAGTCGCATCTACCGTAGTAAGCGAAAGGATAAAATACCGGTTGCCACCATCTTCTCTCTTATCTACCAAACTCTCGTTCATGTAGAAACAAGCCGTTTGCGTAGCTCTAGCCTCTATGGTTATACCATTGTTTTCGGCAGTCGTCAGCGTAATGGTTCCCTTCTTTGCCGAATTTGCCAGATTCACTTGCAATTGATTATTCGAATCCACATTTGGTAAAAGCTTGATATTCGGATTACCATTCTGGGTAACATCCGAAAGGGTGATGGTCTTCAGATTGATGGCATGATCGGTGGCATTGGTGATAGAGAGCTGCACCTTAGCCACCATACGGATGACTTCCAGATTGATGACTTGCTGGTTAGTTGTTGTTATATTCACTACCTGCTTATTACTCATCGGATAACCGTTCTGAAAGTCGGGCGTCATCAACTGATGGAAGAGTTTGCTGTTACCATCCATCTGATAGGTCTTTTCATCAAAATCAGTTGGCAGGGATTTCTCCACGGATGAATTGGCATCCAACCCAATCTCACTCGGCTTTATATTAGCGAAGGAATAGAAGGTGGTTTCTCCTGTTTTCAACTTCACAAACACCTGGTCTTTCTCGACCTCCGTAACGCCCAGAGATTTCAAATCAGAAGTGATGATCTTCTCTATCTTTCCATTCTGTACCACCACCACAAACCAGCTCTTCATCATTTCTCCAGGCAAAGCATCGGTATCCGTCTCCCAAGCCGCCCTGGTCTGAGAAATCCGGGAAGACTGCGAAGTCTGGGAAGACAAGGCAGATAGCCGCAACGTCACCCCTACCCGATTCTCGGCATCAGCCTGACCGGGAGAGGAAGTTACTTCATCGCCGGCAGAACAAGCAGCCAGCAAGCATACAGCCCAAATACATATATAATAGTATATCTTCTTTGCCATGTCTATATTATGAACAGCCCATAGGCTATTCCTGTTTATAATTTTCTCGTTTATAATTCACATTTACATCACAATCTCTTCGTGATCACGTACATTCCATTTCCTCACCGTCAGCTTCACGAGATTCTGACCATTACTGCCCTTATATACCTCGAAGGTATAATAATGATCGCGCACGATATCATTGATGGTTGTACCTTCCCCTCCACTATCTGTATAATCAATGAAACGCAGGGTATATTCCTTTTCGTTATTTTCAACGTTTCCATTTAATTTAAGCTTCAACTTGATGACACATCTATCCGCTTCATTTTTTCCTGTATTCTGATATTCAGGCAAATAGATGGGAACATTATCTTTCATCGTAATGCCACCAGTTTGTTTTGAATCATAGAAATGCTCAAATTCCTCATGAGTAAGCGATGCGGTCTGTTCGCATTCTGCATATTTCTTAGGCATACAATAGCCCTTATCATTATAGTTGAAGAGTTGCATACTATATATACTCCATCCATCACTTTTCATCTTACTACTCAGATTCACCTTCACCTTGGCTACCGCCCTCAGCAAGTCGATATCCGAGAAATCCTGACGCTTGCCGGCAGCAAGTGTAAAGTCAACTTTCTTGACGCCCCACATGGGCAGATACTTAGGATTTGCTTCGTATTTAAACGACTTCTGGGCGATATCCGTATGGCTGTAGTCTTTCTGCAAGTCTTCCGAACTCATATCGAAATTTGCATAAACCACCATTTTTCCTTCAAAATGATTGCCCACAAGAACCTTGTTGCTCACAGGCAAAGAGCCTGTCAACCGGTAGATATTACCGCCCAAATGAACAAGTACCATGTTTTGCAGGATTCCCGCCATTTGCTGATTTGTCTGATAGAAAACAACGTGGAATCTGCTTAAGTCTATACTGTTTTCCATCTCCGTTCCCGGATCTTTAGGCTCATCGTCTTCACTTCTTGAAGCAATCTGCTTCCCCCCCGACTGCCCTATTCTTGTATTGTTACCGGTATCCGTACCTTTCAGGCAAAGGGTAAGCGTGATATGGGCTTCGGCATTCTCTGATTCTGTATCTCCCTGGTCGCATGAGACCAAAGCAATACAGCCCAGCCAAGCCATAGCAGTAGCCAAGAGGAACTTGAGCAGTCCCTCTGCATATCTTATTCCTTTCATCTCATACATCATGATTAAATACAATAATTATTGATTACATATCAGTCTTGCTCAGCACCACTCTCCACGAGTTGATGATGACTGAGGCAGACTGCCACTTATGGTTTTCGTCGATGAAGAACACAAGGTCGTAAGAATCCTGTCTATCCAGATATTCCTGATCGCTCATACTCTTGTTATAATTACCTTTTACCATCAGGGCATAATCTATCAATGGTATATTGATGATGCTTGCTCCTGTTGACTTGTTCCATACACGCAGACGCATATCATGACCTTTCACCAATCGGTTGGTTGTCAATTCTGCGATGGCACATGCCACAGAAGTCTGCTCGCTGGTACCAGAACTGACACCGGCAGTACCGGAGTAAGCTGACCAGGCGTTATAGGTAAGCATCTCGTCCTCCATCAGACTGTTGTCGTAATCCATTTTACCATTGTTATCGGTAATCTGGAAGATGAAATCATCGGCACTGAGATTCACGCCCGACAGGTTTTGCAACACCACCTTGACCTGATTAGTATTCTTGGTAAGCGAAACCTTGACGGTTCTTGTTCCACCTTTCTCCATCTTGGTGAAATCGGCTTTTGCCAACTGCCCATGGAAGAGAGGAGTCAGATCATGGTCGATGATTCCCTTATCGGAACGGTTTACCATAGCCTTGAGCACATCACAGGCTGAAGAGCCTATGCTAACCTGCCCAAAAGTATAGGAGTCAGCATAACGCTCTTCGCCCTGTGCCCAAACGAGAAGATCATAGATACCAGGAGTCAGGTCGTCGATGTTCATACCCTCTTCGGCGATAATCTTCTCGGCTGCCTCGGTCTTGACATAAGCCAATTTTCCCTGCTGGTCGAAAGCATAAAGTGTGACGTTCTTTACCTCATGAGGGAAAGCATCGGCAAACTTCATATTCATATCGTAGATGAACTGCACCTTCAGATGAGTCTTCAGCAGTTCCTCACATCCTTCATAGCTATCGTGCCAATAATCACAGGATGCGAGTAGCAAGCCAAGTATGGTGCAGCAAGAGAGCATCATCAGCCTTCCCTTCTCTTTGATATCATTTATAATCTTCTTCATTATATTGAATATGAATAATTTACTTTGTCTGATCCAAATCTACCTTAGACGATACCACGCGCCAAGAGAGAACCTTGATACTTGCTGCAAGATAAGTATTTTCATCGCTTGGTATCATTGGGTCGATTTCCTTCTTAGGATCATAGACAGGAGTACCAAAACCCTTGATGTTCTGAATGGTTACCTGATAAGAATGGTTACGCACGATACCATACTCGCCTAACTTACCAGCGTCACCGAGATGCTTGATAGGGGTATAATAATAGGTAGCACCATCCGTAGAACGAACCTGAGCCTCCTCCTTTGCAAGGGCAGCATTGACATCGTCTTTCGATACAGTTTTATATGTTGTTTCTCCGTCCTTTACATAAAGTTCGCCTACGTTGCTAGCCAGTGTTGCTACAACCTCATAATCCTTCACTTCAGAAGAACCCGGAACCGTCTTGAAAGTAATGTCAGAAGCCTCTATTGACTGATAGCCAGTTGCAGTCTTTTTGAAGTATTTTGCAAAACCACCAACAATCTGTTTTTTAACAGCATCCTCACCGAGATAGGTCAAACCTCTATACTGACATACTTGCGCAGGGTTATAATTACCATTTTTATCCTTATAGACTAGTTTGGCTGCAACAATCAGTTTTGTCAAAGTATTCAAACTTGTTGTTGGATTTGTAACCACCTGATCTGGTGTATTTGGCAATGTATAAACAGGTTCAGCTGAGAATTCACCAGATAAAGACTGCGTAATATCCGTAAACTTAGGATTAACAGGATGATTAGCTCCTCCCTGAGCACCCGAAGTAAAAGGCACTGACTTAGACCAGAAACAACGATGGTAATCAGAAGTTGTCCAAGGAGATATACCTAATTCTCCAGCATACCATGAAGTCTTGATCTGCTTACAAACCTCTGCCTTACCATCAGCATCAGCCAACTGCCAACCCTGAACTACTGCATATACAGGATATGTGTTTTTTGTTGGAGCTGCATTGGTATTATCTGCATAAGTGGTAACATCAATACTGCCAACCTCAATCTGGTACTTACCATCTGCATTTTTAGTCCATGCCTTCTCGGTTTCCCCAGTACGTTGATAATCTGCATCAATCTTCGCATTCACCTTAGCATTAACTCGCTCTACATAGATATCTACAGGGTTTTTCATAGCATCTTCAGATGTTGCAAAAACGCTGTTTGCTACAGGTGTAGAGCAAACGTCCTGTCCCGCACTTTCGTACACAGAATTAGACATGACAAAACCATTGGTCTTATCATAAAACTTCGAACCTGTTGCTGATGTTCGGAGTTCAGAAAGGGTCATAGTACCACTCTGCAGGGTTGTATTATCCAACACTTCAGGATTGATCACTGCAATAACAGAGGCAGGAACAGCTTTAGTCTCACCGTTTAATACAAGCACAGCCTTGGTTTTTGTTTCGGCAGTATGGTCATGATCATTGCCATCCGTCTCTACAGTTTGATCCAAAAAGTTAACAGGTTGCTTCTCTGAATTTTTATTAACCAACAGATATGGAGTACCATCACCATTAAAAAAATAGAAACGCACATTGTTGATCTTACTCTCAGCCTCAGTGCCATCCTCATAAGTACCATCACCCTGTTGATAACTACGAGATGCAGGAGCAGAACCCACGTTCTCAATATTCACGGCAAGGAAAGAAGTAGTCCCCTTACCATTCTGTGAATCACCGCCAGCAACATCTTCGCTAGAGCAGGATGCAACCGTCAGCATCAGTGCTGAAGCCAGCACTGATGAAAGCATCGTAAATTTCTTCATAATTCTATAGTTTTAATTATACTTATAATTTTTTTCGTTCTATTGCATCATCATCATTTCATACGCCTTTCTTGCAGCATCGGCTTCCTTTGAATCGCCGGCTCTATCCAAATAAGGCTTGGCAGCATCGGCATCTCCATTGTTCAGACGGATAATGGCAGCATTCAGGTTTGCCGTTTCATCCGTTGGATACATGCGGACTGCCAGCTCCATCACCTCATTGAAGTCCTTGGAACCTACCTCATAGGTCTGGGCTACCATATACAGCTCATTGAGCGACAACAGCTGCGGTTTGGTCTTCATGATCTGCTTTGCTTCTTCCACATCGAAAGGCTTTACCTTATAAGTAATGTGGTAGTCGCTATGGCGAAGAGCCGGATAGCAGAGGGTGAGCAAATTGCGATACTGTGCAGGATATTGCTGCTTCAGCTTCGCATCACGGGCATCTGGATCCATCTTTTCATCCTGGGCTATCGCAAGAAGCTGCTTCTTTTTCTCCAAGTTGCTTGATTTGATATATTCACACAATCCATCCCAGTCTTCGGCTGTAGAGGATACCGTGAAGATGCTGTCAGGCAAATTCACCATCTTGCGAACATACTCAGTCAGGGTGATGGCACGATTCTTTGCCAAATACTCATTATGCTTATACGAACCTTCCGGCGAAGCAAAACCATGGATATTGATGCCCATCACCTGCAGGTTCTTATCTGCCTTCAATGCCTTGATGGTAGTGATGATGCTATCCAACTGCGCAGGATTGCGACGATAATCAGCACGCAATTCTATCCTGTTGACCGGGAAATCAATATAGGCACGCTTATCCAAATGACGGATCTTTGGAGCCTCGGCAACGACAGCCTGCAACTGAAGCACCGGCTTCAGTACATTCTGCTTAGGCTGCAGAATGGTCTCAATAATCTGAGGAGCATCTGTTGAGCGTTTTTCATCTGCCCTACCCGGAATTAAATAAATGAGGGAAAGAGCCACCTTAGTGGGTCCCACATAATTCTTATGGGCAGATTTGAGTTTTTCACCACACGTACCACATTCGAATTTATCATATTTGGTATGGATATAACCCAGACCGATGGAAGTCTCCAGATTCCAGTGCTTAGAAAGATTCCATTGTTTTCCGGCAGTGATGCCGCCTCCGGCATACCAACCTTCATAGCGATGGTTGCGCAGTCCTTTCAACAATCCGAAAGGAAACTTCACACCACCTGCATTATACTGTCCCCCTAAAGCATGAGCACCGAGGAACCAACCCTCAAAATTCTGATTGAACCAGTAGCGATATTCCGGCATCACCATCCAATGACGAAGACTGGAATGGTCACCGCCACTTTGCTTCCATGGATTCAAGCCGAAGAATACCTGAGTTGTGTGCTTTTTGCCTACAGCCATCTCCACTCCCAAGTTGGGAGTGGTGGTGGTCCAGTAAAGCAAGTTGGTCTTGATTCCAAACTGCCTAGTGTGCCCTAACTGCTGAACCTGCTTGTGCTGCTCAGCCGAATGGGCTGTAAGAGGCGGGAAACAACAATTCATCATCAATATAGCTACTAATACAATTCTATCAAATACCATAATATGATTATCTTAATTATTATCTATACTATTACATCTTTTATTTGCGTACAAAGATAGAGTAAAAGGGTAAAACAGACTTATAAAAATAGAAAATCAGGGTATTTCATTTTAAACAAAAAGAAAAAAATCGTGTTCTATAGAGGTCAAACATAAAAAAAACGGACACAATAGGGGGAGGCCGTCCGAAAACTTAATTAGGGAAGCAAACAACTGAATTGAGCATTTTTTCTTTTGCTCTTTATAGTTAATTAACTTCGTATCTTCTTGATTCTCAATTATTTTATGTATCTTTGTAG
>OJKE01000097.1_pt1 | contig 69058 bp, 60 predicted proteins | sample 1596501 | NCBI WGS metagenome assembly OJKE01 (sample SAMEA4350125, study PRJEB24818) | metagenome | biome: human; feature: gut; material: faeces | place: Denmark | collected 2013-09
TCTTCCCATTCCGAACAGAGAAGTTAAGCTCACTTGCGCCGATGGTACTGCAATGCAATGCGGGAGAGTAGGTAGCCGCCTTCTTTTATCAAAGCCTCAGATTTCGAAAGATTTCTGAGGCTTTTTTGTATTTTTGCAGCATGAATTGGACAGATAGGATATGGCAGGTGAAGATTTACTGGGTGATAGCAGCGGTTTTGATTGCTGTCGCCTCTTTGCTCGTGTCTCATTTCCTGGTGCGGGATCTGGCTATGGAGGAACGGAATAGAATGGAGGTGTGGGCAGAAGCTATGCGCTCTCTCAATAAGGCTGATGAAAATACGGATCTGAGTCTGGTTCTCAAGGTGATTAATGAAAATCATAGTATCCCTGTCATCGTGCTCGATGACCAGAATCGTGCTCAAACCTTCAGAAATGTGGAGATCGAGGGAAAGGATGAACAGGATTCCTTGCGTCAGGCTTCTCTTATCGGACAGCGACTGCTGGCTCAGGGCAAGAATATCAAGATAGAACTCGATGACTCTGCCCATGACTATCTGCAGGTGTGTTATGATGAATCGGTGATGATACGCAGGCTTTCTGTTTATCCCTATATACAATTAGGGGTCGTACTGCTCTTTGTGGTCATCGCCATCTTTGCTTTGCTTATTTCCAAAAGGGCGGAACAGAATAAGGTTTGGGTGGGACTGTCGAAGGAAACCGCTCACCAGTTGGGTACCCCTATCTCCAGTCTGATGGCCTGGATCGAAATCCTCCGCATGAATTATCCCGATGATGAACTGATTCCTGAGATGAACCAGGATGTCAAGCGGCTCCAGTTGATAGCCGACCGATTCTCCAAGATCGGTTCGCTGCCGGAGCCGGTACCAGCCAGTCTGAACGAGGTGCTGGATCATGTCATAGCGTATATGGACCGTCGAACCTCCCGGAAGGTGCAGCTGGTGAAGGAAAAGCCTTCCCATGAAGTCATCGTCAGGATGAATGCCTCCCTCTTTGAATGGGTGATCGAAAACCTCTGCAAGAATGCCGTTGATGCGATGGGAGCAGAAGGCGGACGGATTATCCTCCGCTTACTGGAAGCTTCTCATCGTGCCATCATTGAAGTAGAAGATACAGGTAAGGGAATCAGGAAGAAGGATATGAAGCATGTATTCCGGCCTGGTTTTACGACGAAACAGCGTGGCTGGGGACTGGGACTGTCGCTGGCGAAGCGAATCGTAGAAGAATACCATCATGGCAAGATATGGATAAAAAGCAGTGAACCAGGCAAGGGTACAACCTTCAGAATCGAACTCAAGATGGAATCCTAGAGCCTGAAAAAGCCAGAAAAAGGCAAATTATCCGAGAACAATCGGTTAATAATGAGAGATTTTAGTGATTTTTACATAAAAAATTATTTTATCTCAAAAATTATTTGTAACTTTGCAGCCCGAAACCAATATGGTATATATTGAATTATGTGTAATATAGAGTCTTTTAAGATTGATTTGAAAGCTTTGCCTCAAGGGGTAACAAACTTGGAGTTTAAGCTAGATGATGAATACTTTCAGGCAATAGACGCTCCTGATATTCAGAGAGGCGAGTTGCAGAGTAGTCTGTCCATCAACAGGACGGACGACTTCTTCGAGCTCAATTTTCACACAGAGGGAGTGGTACACATACCATGTGACATCTGTCTGGATGATATGGACCAGTCCATTGAGACCGATGACAGACTCATGGTCAAGTTCGGAGATGACTACTCAGAAGAAGATGACCTCGTGATTGTGGCCGAGAACGAAGGAATGCTCGATATCTCGTGGTTCATCTATGAATTTATAGATCTTAACATTCCCATCAAGCACGTGCATGCACCTGGAAAATGCAATCCTGCTATGATTGAAATGCTCCAACAGCATTCTGCCGCCCGAAGCGGTGAGGAAGACGAAGAATCTGTAGATCCACGATGGGCAGCTCTTTTAAAATTAAAAAAGTAAAATTCAAAAATTAAAACATTTAAAAAATTATGGCACATCCTAAAAGAAGACAGTCAAAGACACGTACACTTAAGAGAAGAACTCATGATAAGGCAGTAGCTCCTACATTGGCAGTTTGCCCTAACTGTGGTGGATATTATGTTTACCACACTGTTTGCCCAACTTGCGGATACTACAGAGGCAAGGTAGCTATCGTTAAGGAAGCAGCTGAATAATGGGTAAAATCAATGCTGTAATTACAGGTGTGGGTGGATACGTGCCTGACTACATCCTCAACAACGAGGAGTTGTCTCGCATGGTTGATACTACAGACGAGTGGATTACCACCCGTGTGGGTATCAAAGAGCGCCACATCCTTACAGAGGAAGGTCTCGGAACCAGCTACTTGGCACGTAAAGCTGCTAAGCAGTTGATCCAGAAGACTGGCGTGGATCCAGACACAATCGATGCCTTGATTGTGACAACCACAACACCTGACTACAAGTTCCCTTCTACAGCATCTATCGTCCTCGGTAAGCTCGGATTGAAGAACGCTTTCGCATTCGACTTCTCTGCAGCTTGCTGTGGATTCCTCTACACTCTCGATGTTGCGGCAAGCATGATCCAGAGTGGAAGATACAAGAAGATTATCGTCATCGGTGCAGACAAGATGTCTTCACTGGTTGACTATACCGACCGTGCTACCTGTGTGCTCTTCGGCGACGGTGCCGGCGCAGTTCTTGTAGAGGCTACAGAAGAAGAGAATGTAGGTGTTCAGAACTCATACCTTCGTACCGATGGACAAGGCTTGCCTTTCCTCCATATGAAGGCTGGTGGTTCTGTTTGCCCTCCTTCACACTTCACCGTAGATCATCGTCTGCATTATCTTTATCAGGAAGGTCGTACCGTATTCCGTTACGCAGTAACCGATATGAGCAACGACGTGATGAAGATCCTGGAGATGAACAATCTGAAGGCTGATGATGTGAACTGGGTGATTCCTCACGAGGCGAACCTCCGAATCATCGAGGCAGTGACCAAGCGTGCAGGAATTCCACTTGACAAGGTGGTAGTAAACATCGAGCGTTACGGAAATACCAGTGCTGCTACAATTCCATTGGCACTCTGGGATGCTGAAAGCCAGTTGAAGAAGGGTGACAACATCATCTTCACAGCCTTCGGTGCAGGTTTCGTACACGGTGCCTCTTTCTATAAGTGGGCATACGATGGTGCTGCTTGCGGCAAGTAAGACATATCAAAAATAGGATAGAATAATTATCTATATAAGGAAACGCATCTTTCTTACTTCATCTATAATATAATGAATAAGCAAGGATGCGTTTCTTTAGCTTAAAATCAATTTTTATCGTATGCATAAAGCAGGTTTTGTAAATATCGTGGGTAACCCTAATGTGGGTAAGAGTACGCTGATGAATCAACTGGTGGGCGAGCGTATCAGCATCGCTACCTTCAAGGCGCAGACCACTCGTCATCGTATCATGGGTATCGTGAATACCGATGATATGCAAATCGTGTTTTCGGATACCCCTGGCGTCTTGAAGCCAAACTATAAGATGCAGGAGATGATGCTTGCCTTCTCGGAGAGTGCATTGGCTGATGCCGATGTGCTGCTTTATGTTACTGATGTGATAGAGAATCCTGAGAAGAACATCGAATTCCTGGAGAAGGTGAAGAAGATGAAGATTCCGGTACTCCTGCTCATCAACAAGATTGACCAGAGCGACCCGAAGAAGTTGGGAGATATCGTGGAGAAATGGCACTCTCTGTTGCCGAATGCTGAGATTCTTCCTATTTCTGCGAAAAACAAGTTTGGCGTGGATATGCTCCTGAAGCGTATCAAGGAGCTGCTGCCTGAGTCGCCTGCGTTCTTTGACAAGGACCAGTTGACCGACAAGCCAGCCCGTTTCTTCGTATCGGAGATTATCCGTGAGAAGATTCTCCTCTACTACGACAAGGAGATTCCTTACGCTGTAGAGGTGAGAGTGGAGCGGTTCAAGGAGGATGATACCCGCATCCATATCAATGCCGTGATCTACGTAGAGCGTGACTCTCAGAAGGGAATCATCATCGGCCATCAGGGCGTGGCTCTGAAGAAGGTGAACACCGAGAGTAGAAAGGCTTTGGAAAAGTTCTTCGGCAAGAAGATATTCCTTGAAACCTTCGTAAAGGTTGATAAGGATTGGCGCAGTTCTCAGCGAGAACTCGATGCCTTCGGATATAATCCGGAATAACAACTTTCTCCTCCCTGAATGTAATCGAGGGAGTGACTCTCGCCAGAGGAGCGAGGGCCGGAGCAAGGTCAGCTTCGGCAAATTATTAACTTGGATGCAGAGACCACATCCATGATACCTCCTGAAAGGAAGGAGGCGAATGACTATTTATGGCAAATTTAGTAGCAATCGTAGGTCGCCCTAACGTGGGTAAATCTACTTTATTCAATCGTTTGACTCAATCTCGTCGCGCTATCGTAAGTGATACGGCTGGTACTACCCGCGACCGTCAGTATGGTAAGTGCAGCTGGAACGGAAGAGAATTCTCTGTGGTGGATACCGGTGGTTGGGTCGTTAAATCAGATGACATTTTCGAGGATGCTATCCGCAAGCAGGTGTTGGTAGCTACAGAAGAGGCCGACCTGGTGCTCTTCCTGGTAGATGTAAACACCGGTTTGACCGACTGGGATGAGGATGTTGCTCTCATCTTGCGTCGTGCCAAGCTGCCTGTAATCCTTGTTGCCAACAAGGTGGATAACAGTGCTGAGTATTATGAGGCTGCCGAGTTCTACAAGCTGGGCTTGGGTGATCCTCAGTGTATCAGTGCTGCAACAGGTGGTGGTACGGGTGACTTGCTCGACATCATATTGGACAAGCTTCAGGATAATCCTGAGGAAGATATCGAGGAGGATATTCCTCGTTTTGCTGTGGTAGGTCGTCCTAACGCAGGCAAGAGCAGTATCATCAATGCCTTCATCGGTGAGGATAGAAACATCGTTACCGAGATTGCCGGTACTACCCGTGACAGTATCTATACCCGTTACGATAAGTTCGGCTTCGACTTCTACCTGGTAGATACTGCCGGTATCCGCAGAAAGAACAAGGTGAGCGAGGACCTGGAATTCTATTCCGTGATGCGCTCCATCCGTGCCATCGAGAACAGTGATGTCTGCATCCTGATGCTGGATGCCACCCGTGGTATCGAGACACAGGATATGAACATCTTCCAGCTGATCCAGAAGAACAACAAGAGTCTGGTGGTGGTAGTAAACAAGTGGGACCTGGTAGAGGAGAAGAACCAGAAGGTGATCGATACCTTCGAGAATGCCATCCGCAACCGAATGGCTCCATTCGTGGATTTCCCTATCATCTTTGCTTCTGCATTGACCAAGCAGCGTATCTTCCGTGTGCTGGAGACAGCCAAGGAGGTTTACCAGAACCGCAAGGCTCATATCGGTACTTCCAAGCTCAATGAGGTGATGTTGCCTATCATCGAGGCTTATCCACCACAGAGCGTGAAGGGTAAGTACATCAAGATCAAGTACTGTACACAGTTGCCTAACACTACGATTCCATCGTTTGTGTTCTATGCCAACCTGCCACAGTATGTAAAGGAGAACTACCGCCGCTTCCTGGAGAACAAGATCCGTGAGAACTGGTCATTGCATGGTTGTCCAATCAATGTCTTCATCCGTCAGAAGTAATTGAAGCGTAATGGATAGGACGCCCTGAAAGGGCAAAAGCATCTATAAAATGAAGAAACTTTTGTTTTTTATGATATTCAGCATGGGGTTGGGACTTTCTTCCTGCAAGGAGGAGAGTCCTGACCCTGGCTATTTGGCAGGTATCGCAGCCAAGGGATATTACGACCTGCTTCTGGAAGGAAAGTATGAGGAGTATGTGGCTGGTTTCAACCAACCTTACCGTATTCCGAAAGGCTATCACGAGCAGCTGGTGCTCAATGCGGAAATGTATGTGGAGCAGCAGCAGAAAGAGCATGCAGGCATGAAGAGGATTGATGTGCTGAATGCCAAGGCTGATACCGCCCGCCATGTGGCTGATGTCTTCCTGCAGGTGGCTTATGGAGACAGTACCAAGGAACAGATCGTGGTTCCGATGGTAGAGGTGAAAGGTGAATGGAAAATGAGATAAGTATCCGATTTCAATAAAAAAAGCTATCTGCTTGCTGGCAGATAGCTTTTTTTATTGAAATCGGATTTGAAACTTTCTGTTTCTCTGTTTTATTTCTTCCCTTTCATTTCCACTTCCTTCACCTTTCTGAAGAGGTCGGAAGCGAAGACGAGGTCGTTGAGCTGTTCGTTGGTAGAAGACATTACCTGGTCCTTGTTGCCCTGCCATTCCTTGTGACCCTTGCAGATGAAGCAGATGTTCTCACCGATACCCATTACAGAGTTCATATCGTGGGTATTGATGATGGTTGTCATATTGTAATCCTTGGTGATGCCCGAGAGGAGTTCGTCGATGACGAGCGAAGTCTTTGGGTCGAGACCAGAGTTCGGTTCATCGCAGAAGAGGTATTTCGGATTCATCACGATGGCGCGGGCGATGGCAACACGTTTCTGCATACCACCCGAGATTTCGCCAGGGTATTTCTGCTGGGCATCTATCAGGTTGACACGGTCGAGACATTCCTGTGCTCTCTTCACACGTTCCCTGTAATTCATATTCGAGAACATATCGAGGGGGAACATCACGTTCTCCAGCACATTGAGCGAGTCGAAGAGGGCTGCGCTCTGGAAGATCATACCCATCTCGCGTCGCATCATCACCTTCTCCTTCTTGCTCATCTGCACGAAGTCGCGGCCGTCGTAGAGTACCTTTCCGCTGGTAGGCTCGAGGAGTCCGACAAGGTTCTTCATCAACACGGTCTTTCCCGAACCGCTCTGTCCGATGATGAGGTTGGTCTTTCCCGTTTCAAATTTCACACTGATATTATCGAGTACGGTCTTGTCGCCGAATGCTTTTGTAAGATTTTGAACTTCTATCATAGCCAGAGTCTTTAAGAGAGTAATTGAGTAAGGAACACATCCGAGAAGAGGATGAGAACGCTGGAGCAAACCACGGCATCGGTGGAAGCTTTACCTACCTCTACCGAACCACCTTCCACGGTGTATCCAAAGTAGGAGGAAACACTGGAGATGATGAATGCGAAGAAGAGACTCTTGATGATACTCATCCACACAAACCACTGGTTGAAGGAATGCTGGAGTCCCAGGGTAAGGTCATCCGGCGGGAGAATATGTCCGATGAATGCCGTACCGTATGCACCGATGATACCCATCAGAGATGAGAAGATGACGAGGAAAGGCATGATGGTGACCAGACCGAGAATCTTTGGCAGCACCAGATAGCATGCAGAGTTGACACCCATGATGTCGAGTGCATCGATCTGCTGGGTTACTCGCATGGTACCCAGCTCGGAAGCGATGTTGGAACCCACCTTTCCGGCGAGGATGAGACACATGATACTGGAAGAGAACTCCAGCAGCATGATTTCTCGGGTGGTATAACCCGAAACCCATCGAGGCATCCATGGACTCTGGATGTTCAGTTTCATCTGGATACAGATAACTGCACCGATGAAGAATGAGATGAGGAGTACGATGCCGATGGAATCGACTCCCAGCTGGGACATTTCCTTGATATATTGCTTGAGGAACATGCGCATACGTTCTGGTCGCGAGAACGAGCGGCCCATCAATATCAAATATTTACCGAAGGTGGTAAGCCATTTTTCTATTATCATGTCAATATTCTATGAATTTTGCTGCAAAATTAAGCAAAATCCTCTAAAAAACTGCAATATTATGAATAGTTTTAGTTTTTTAAGGTGATATTTCCCCGTTTTTTATTATTTTTGCAGTCAAATTAGCTAATTATGGACGAAATAATGAATTCAGAGCAGCAGTCTTCTGACGGCAGATTAGTGCTGCGAACAGAAGGACTGGTAAAGCGCTATGGCAAGCGAACCGTTGCCAATGGCGTAACCATCAATGTAAAGCAAGGTGAGATTGTGGGCTTGCTCGGACCGAATGGTGCGGGTAAGACTACTTCATTCTATATGACCACCGGACTGGTGGTACCTAATGAGGGACATGTCTATCTGGGTGATCAGGAAATTACCAAGTTTCCTGTGTATAAGCGTGCCCGTGCCGGAATCGGCTATCTGCCACAGGAAGCGAGCGTATTCCGCAAGATGAGTGTGGAAGACAATATCATGGCGGTGCTGGAGATGACCGGCAAGCCAAGAGCCTATCAGCTTGAGAAACTGGAGAGCCTGATCAAGGACTTCGACCTGCAGAAGGTGCGCAAGAACCTGGGCGACCAGCTTTCCGGAGGTGAGCGCCGAAGAGTGGAAATCGCACGTTGTCTTGCCAACGATCCTAAGTTCATCATGCTCGATGAGCCATTTGCCGGAGTCGATCCTATCCAGGTAGAGGAAATCCAGCATATCGTTTGGAAACTGAAGTACCGCAACATCGGAATCCTCATTACCGACCACAATGTGGATGAGACACTTACCATCACCGACAGAGCCTATCTGCTCTTCGAAGGCCGCATCCTTTTCCAGGGAACTCCGGAGGAGCTGGCAGAAAACAAGACAGTGAAGGAGAAGTACCTTACAACCAGCTTTGTGCTTAGAAAGAAGGACTTCCAGCTGCTTGATGAGCAGAAAAAAGCAAGAGATAAGGAGTAATTAGGTTAAAAAAACAAATTTTTCTCTTATATATTAGGTATATCGGCTAAAAATGCGTAATTTTGCAAGCCGATTGTGTAAAAGGCTTATCCTGGAGCGTCAGGGAGAGCCTGAACCGATTGAACAAGATAATAATTAATAATAATAAAAATAAAAAATCAAGATGAAAGTTTCATTTGAAAATCCTGACAAGATTAATGGTCTTATGACTCTCGTTGTAGAGGAGGCAGACTATAAGAACGAAGTCGAGAAGACATTGAAAGATTACCGTAAGAAGGCTAATGTTCCAGGTTTCCGTCCTGGTCAGGCTCCTATGGGTATGATTAAGCGCCAGTTCGGTGCATCTGTAAAGATGGAGGCCATCAACAAGCTCGTTGGCCAGGAGATTTACAAGTATGTACAGGACAACAATATCCAGATGCTCGGCGAGCCTCTCCCATCAGAGAAGCAGCAGCCAGCTGACCTGGAGAAGGATACAACCTTCACATTCATGTTCGACATCGCTGTTGCACCTGAGTTCAAGGTAACTCTCAACGGTCGCGACAAGGTTGATTACTATAACATCAAGGTTGACGACAAGATTCTCGATCAGCAGGTAGAGATGTACGCTCAGCGTGCAGGTAGCTACGAGAAGGGCGAGAAGTATGAGGAGAACGACCTTTTGAAGGGTGATATCCGTGAGCTCGACGAGAATGGCAACACCAAGGAAGGTGGTATCACTGTTGAGGGTGCTATCCTGATGCCTAGCTACATCAAGGTAGAGGAGCAGAAGAATCTCTTCAATGACGCTAAGGTGGGTGATGTAATCACTTTCAACCCTAAGAAGGCTTACCCAGAGAACGATACTGAGGTTTCTTCTCTCTTGAAGATCGAGCGTGAGGCTGTTGCTGACTTGGAGTCTGATTTCAGCTTCCAGATCACAGAGATCCAGCGCTTCAAGAAGCACGAGGTTAACGAGGAGCTCTTCAAGCAGGTATTCGGTGAGGATACTGACGTGAAGGACGAGGCTGCTTTCCGTGCTAAGATCGCTGAGGGCTTGCAGGAGCAGTTGGTTAACGACTCTGACTACAAGTTCATCCTCGACGTTCGTGAGCACTGCGAGAAGAAGGTTGGCGAGTTGACATTCCCAGATGCACTCTTGAAGCGCATCATGTTGGCTAACAACAAGGATAAGGGTGAGGAGTTCGTAGAGAAGAACTACGAGCAGAGCATCAAGGAGTTGACATGGCACCTCATCAAGGAGCAGCTCATCAAGGCTCAGGATATCAAGGTGAACGACGAGGATATCAAGGAGACCGCTAAGGAGGCAGCTCGTGCTCAGTTCGCTCAGTATGGTATGACAAACATCCCAGAGGAGTATATCGAGAACTATGCTAACGAGATTCTCAAGAAGGGTGACTCTGTTGACGCATTGGTAGATCGCTCTATCGACCGTAAGTTGGCTACAGCTCTCAAGAGCGCTGTTAAGCTCAATGAAAAGGAGATTTCTGTAGAGGATTTCAACAAGATGATGCAGGAATAACACTTTTTTGAAAAAAAACTTCAAATAATTACGAGGTTATCGACTTTTTTTATTATCTTTGTTCCACCGAATGAGATAATGAGGTCGATAACCTCTTTTTTTGTTCCTTATTTTGAAGAAAAAAGTAATATAGATATGAACGATTTTAGAAAATATGCTACCAAGCATCTTGGTATGAATGGGATGGTGCTTGACGACGTGATGAAGTCGCAGGCTAAGTATTTGAACCCTTATATCTTGGAGGAGCGTCAGTTGAACGTTACCCAGATGGACGTGTTCTCTCGCTTGATGATGGACCGCATCATCTTCCTGGGTACAGAAATTGATGATTATACTGCCAACACCTTGCAGGCACAGCTGCTCTATCTCGACTCTGTAGATAGCGGCAAGGATATTTCCATCTATCTGAACAGTCCTGGCGGTAGCGTTACTGCCGGTCTGGGTATCTATGATACTATGCAGTTTATTACCAGTGATGTAGCTACCATCTGTACAGGTATGGCTGCTTCCATGGCTGCCGTATTGCTCGTTTCAGGTCAGGAAGGCAAGCGTTCTGCCTTGCCACATAGCCGTGTGATGATTCACCAGCCATTGGGTGGTGTTCAGGGTCAGGCTTCTGATATCGAGATCGAGGCTCGTGAGATCCTGAAGATGAAGAAGGAACTCTATACCATCATCTCTGAGCACTCTCATACTCCATACGACAAGGTTTATGCTGATAGCGACCGTAACTACTGGATGACTGCCGAGGAAGCAAAGGAGTATGGTATGATTGATAATATCCTGGTACGCAAGTAACGGATTTCAAGATTGCTATATATATAATAAGGTATATATAATATAAGATATATATAATAAGGTATAAAGAAGAAAAAGGAAAAGACATTATGCCAAAGAAAGCATGTAGCTTCTGTGGAAGAAGCGAGAATGAAGTGAAGCTGTTGATCACCGGTATCAATGGCTTTATCTGTGAGGAGTGCGCCAAGCAGGCATTTGAGATTGTGCAGCAGACTGGCGTGTTGAATCCAAAGGGCGATGATGCGAAGTTTGCCTTGAAGCAGGTGCCAAAGCCTATGGAGATCAAGGAATATCTCGATGAATATATCATCGGACAGGAACAAGCCAAGCGTCATCTTGCCGTTGCTGTCTATAATCACTATAAGCGTCTGCAGCAGCCTGAGGATAAGGAAGGTGTGGAAATCGAAAAGAGCAACATCATCATGGTGGGTAGTACCGGTACTGGTAAGACATTGCTGGCACGTACCATTGCCAAGTTGCTCGATGTACCTTTCACCATCGTGGATGCTACGGTATTTACCGAGGCTGGTTATGTAGGTGAGGATGTGGAGAGTATCCTTTCCCGTCTGCTCCAGGTAGCCGACTATAATGTGGAGGCTGCCCAGCGTGGTATCGTCTTCATCGACGAGATTGACAAGATTGCCCGCAAGAGCGACAACCCATCTATCACCCGCGACGTAAGTGGAGAGGGTGTACAGCAGGGACTTTTGAAACTCCTGGAGGGAACCATGGTGAACGTACCGCCAAAGGGTGGACGCAAGCATCCTGATCAGGATTACATCCATGTGGATACCAAGAATATCCTCTTTATCTGCGGTGGTGCCTTCGACGGTATCGAGCGCAAGATTGCTCAGCGCCTGAACACCCACGTGGTAGGCTACAACTCAGTACAGAATGTTGCCAAGGTAGATAAGAAGGATCTGATGAAGTACATCCTGCCACAGGATTTGAAGTCATTCGGTCTGATTCCTGAAATCATCGGTCGTCTGCCTGTGCTCACCTATCTCAATCCTTTGGATAGAGATGCGCTGCGCAAGATTCTGGTAGAGCCAAAGAACTCTATCGTGAAGCAGTATATGAAGCTCTTCGAGATGGATGGCATCAAGCTCAGCTTTACAGAGGAAGCACTCGACTTCATGGTAGATAAGGCTGTGGAGTATAAGTTGGGAGCCCGTGGACTTCGTTCTATCGTAGAGGCAGTGATGACCGATGCGATGTTTGAGGTACCATCCAAGAAGATCAAGAAGTTTGAAGTGACATTGGATTATGCCAAGGGACAGCTCGACAAGGCTCATCTTGGACAGCTGGAGTCTGCGTAAGGAGGATTCCGGCAAGCATCATTCTTTGTAAATATCATCAAATCAGTTGGGAGAGAATCCCGGCTGATTTCTATATACCATATAAAGACATATAAAATTAAAGTTGGATATGACGGAACAGGTAAATCTTACAGAACAGTTGAAACATTATTTCGGTTTCGATTCGTTTAAAGGCGAGCAGGAATCTATCATCAGGAACCTGATGGAAGGCAACGATACGTTTGTGTTGATGCCTACTGGTGGTGGCAAGAGCTTGTGTTATCAGCTTCCATCCTTGATCATGGATGGAACAGCTATTGTTATCTCACCACTGATTGCCCTGATGAAGAATCAGGTGGATGTGATCAATGGACTGAGCGAAGACGATGGCGTGGCTCACTATCTGAATTCATCTCTGAACAAATCGGCCATTGAGAAGGTGAAGGGCGACATATTGAGTGGCAAGACCAAGCTCCTCTATGTGGCACCGGAATCTCTGACCAAGGAAGATAATGTAGAGTTCTTGAAGACCATCAAAATCTCTTTCTATGCCGTGGATGAGGCACACTGTATCTCTGAGTGGGGACATGATTTCCGCCCAGAGTACCGACGCATACGCCCTATCATCAACGAAATAGGCAAGGCACCGGTCATTGCCCTTACGGCAACGGCTACCGACAAGGTGCGTACAGACATCAAGAAAAACCTCGGCATCGTGGATGCCAGGGAATTCAAGAGTTCCTTCAACCGTGCGAATCTCTTCTACGAGGTGCGCCAGAAAACCAACGACATCGATCGCCAGATTATCATGTTTATCCGTCAGCATCCAGGTAAGAGTGGCATCATCTATTGTCTGTCCAGAAAGAAAGTGGAAGAACTGGCTGAAGTACTCAAGGCAAACGATATCAAGGCTGCTCCTTATCATGCAGGTCTGGATTCTGCAACCCGTTCGCAGACTCAGGACGACTTCCTGATGGAGCGTATCGATGTCATCGTGGCGACTATCGCCTTCGGTATGGGTATTGACAAGCCGGATGTAAGATTTGTCATCCACTATGATATTCCAAAGAGCCTGGAAGGTTACTATCAGGAGACCGGTCGTGCCGGACGCGATGGAGGAGAAGGTATCTGCATCGCTTTCTATGCACGCAAGGATTTGAGAAAACTGGAGAAATTCATGGAGAACAAGCCTGTGGCTGAACAGGATATCGGTCGACAGCTCTTGCAGGAGACAGCTGCATACGCTGAATCATCTGTCTGCCGCCGCAAGATGCTGCTCCATTATTTCGGAGAAGAATATGATGTGGAAAACTGCCACAATTGCGACAACTGTCTGCATCCTTCCGTGAAGTTTGAGGCTAAGGATGCCCTGGTTGTGGTTTTGGAGGCTGTGGCTGCCGTGAAGGAAAACTTCCGTCAGGAGTATATCATCGATTTCGTGAAAGGCCGTGCCACCGACGACATCGTTTCCCACAAGCACGACAACCTGGAAGAGTTTGGCGCCGGTGAGGATATGGATGCCAAGGTATGGAATCCGGTAATCCGCCAGGCATTGATAGCCGGTTATCTCAAGAAGGATGTAGAGAACTACGGACTCTTGAAGTTGACTGCTGCCGGCAAGCGCTATCTGAAGAATCCAACCTCTTTCATGATCGTTGCCGACAAAGAGTTTAAGGACGATTATGTAGAGAGTGCTCACGAAGGCAGTAACAACGGAGAAGCACTGGATCCAACTCTCTTTGCCATGTTGAAAGACCTGCGCAAGAGTGTGGCGAAAAAGCGCAAGTTGCCACCATACGTCATCTTCCAGGATGTATCTCTGGAGCAGATGGCTACCATGTATCCGCACGACTTGCAGGAGTTGCAGAACATCCAGGGCGTGGGAGCTGGTAAGGCAAAGCGTTATGGCAAGGAATTCTGTAAGCTGATCCAGAACTATTGTGTAGAAAATGAAATCGAGCGACCTGAGGAGTTGCGCGTGAAGACCGTTGCCAAGAAGTCATTGCTCAAGGTGAATATCATCCAGAGCATCGACCGACAGATCGACCTTGAAGATCTTGCCAGCGCCAAAGGTTTGGAGTTCGCTGATCTCTTGGACGAAATTGAAGCAATCGTGTATAGCGGAACCAAGTTGAATATCGATTATTTCATCGAAGACAGGATGGATGACGACAAGATCGACGACATCTATGACTACTTCATGGAGAGCGAAACTGACGACTTGGATGCGGCACTCGATGAGTTGGATGAAGACTACACAGAAGAGGACATTCGACTGATTAGAATCAAGTTTTTGTCCGAACAAGCCAACTAATCACGTTAAATAGCATTAATAAGGTAAGATTTTCGTAAAAAGCGAACTCTATCTGAGAAATTATTGCTAAATTTGCACGCAATAAATTTTTAAAGGTTACAATATGTCATCATTTGTTGCAGATAAAATTGTAATGGACGGTCTCACTTACGACGACGTCCTTCTGATCCCTGCTTATTCAGAGGTACTACCAAAACAGGTAGAGTTGAAAACCAAGTTCTCTCGTAACATCGAGTTGAACGTTCCATTCGTTACAGCAGCGATGGACACCGTTACCGAGGCTTCAATGGCGATTGCTATCGCCCGTGAAGGTGGTATTGGTGTCATCCACAAGAACATGACCATCGAGGAGCAAGCTCGTCAGGTGGCTATCGTGAAGCGTGCTGAGAATGGTATGATTTATGACCCTGTCACCATCCGTCGTGGCAGTACAGTGAAGGATGCGCTGGATATGATGCACGACTATCATATCGGTGGTATTCCAGTGGTGGATGACGAGAATCATCTCGTTGGTATCGTGACCAACCGTGACCTTCGTTTCGAGCGTCACATGGACAAGAAGATTGATGAGGTAATGACCAGCGAGAACCTGGTTACCACTCACATCCAGACCGACTTGGTTGCCGCAGCTGCCATCTTACAGGAGAACAAGATTGAGAAGCTCCCTGTAGTTGACAATGAGAATCACTTGGTAGGTTTGATTACTTACAAGGACATCACCAAGGCAAAGGACAAGCCAATGGCTTGCAAGGATGCCAAGGGTCGTCTTCGCGTGGCTGCCGGTGTAGGTGTTACAGTTGATACTTTGGAACGTGCCAAGGCTCTGGTTGAGGCTGGTGCTGATGCCATCGTTATTGATACTGCTCATGGTCACTCTAAGGGTGTTGTTGAGAAGCTCAAGCAGGTTAAGGCTGCCTTCCCACAGGTAGATGTAGTAGTAGGTAATGTTGCTACTGGCGAGGCTGCCAAGTATTTGGTAGAGAATGGCGCTGATGGCGTAAAGGTAGGTATCGGTCCTGGTTCTATCTGTACTACCCGTGTCGTTGCCGGTGTAGGTGTGCCTCAGTTGAGTGCTGTTTATGATGTATATTCTGCCTTGAAGGGTACAGGCGTTCCTCTGATTGCCGATGGTGGTTTGCGCTATTCTGGTGACGTAGTGAAGGCTCTGGCTGCTGGTGGTAGCTGCGTAATGATCGGTTCATTGGTAGCTGGTACTGAGGAGAGCCCTGGCGATACTATCATCTTCAACGGCCGTAAGTTCAAGAGCTACCGCGGTATGGGTTCTCTCGAGGCTATGGAGCAGAAGAATGGTTCTAAGGACCGTTACTTCCAGGGTGATACCAAGGATGCCAAGAAGCTTGTACCAGAGGGTATCGCAGGTCGTGTTCCTTACAAGGGAACTGTACAGGAGGTTATCTACCAGTTGATTGGTGGTTTGCGTTCTGGTATGGGTTACTGTGGTGCTGCTACTATCGAGAACTTGCACAACGCTAAGTTTGCCCGCATTACAAATGCCGGTGTATTGGAGAGCCACCCACATGATATCACTATCACCAGTGAGGCTCCTAATTACAGCCGCCCAGAATAATTATTTGAAAAGTAATATGAGATTTTATGCGCTTTTTGCAGCTATGCTCCTTTCGGGGAGCATAGCTTTTGCTCAAAACGACGACCCTACTATCATGACTATCAATGGTCAGCCTGTCAGTCGTTCGGAATTTGAATATTCTTATAACAAAAACAATTCCGAGGGCGTGATTGACAAGAAGACAGTCAATGAGTATGTTGACCTATTTGTTAATTACAAACTTAAGGTTTTGGCGGCATTGGATGCCCATATCGATACAACGGCTTCTTTCAAACAGGAGTTCCTGCAGTATCGTGACCAACAGGTACGTCCGGCGATGATCAGTTCGGGAGATGTGGAGGCGGAAGCGCAGAAAATTTACGAAGAAGCGAAACAACGTGTCAGTAAGTCGGGCGGAATGGTTCATCCTGCCCACATATTGATCCGTTTGGGACAGAAAGCCTCTGCTGCTGACCAGGAAACGGCGCGACAGAAGGCTCAATCTATCTATCAGGCTCTATGCAAAGGGGGCGATTTCGCCGGATATGCCAGAAAGTATTCTGATGACCAGGGTTCTGCCGTCAAGGGTGGAGACATCTCCTGGATATCAAGAGGGCAGACGGTGAAGACTTTTGAGGATGCTGCGTTCTCACTCAAGGTGGGAGAAATCAGCAAGCCAATCCTCTCGGAGTTTGGCTATCACATCATCAAGCTGATGGGAAAGCAGGACTTCTATCCTTATGATTCGGTGAAGAACGATATCCTTCGTTTCATCGATGCCAAGGGAATCAGAGAAAGAATCATCAACGAAAAGTTGGATTCCATTGCCAGGACGTTGCCTGCGGGAAGTGACCGTGAAACCGTCTTGGATCAGAAAGCTTCAGAATTGTCGGCTCACGACAAGAATCTGAAATATCTCATGCAGGAGTATCACGACGGATTGCTGCTCTATGAAATCAGCAACCGGATGGTATGGGAGAAAGCGGCGAATGATGAACAGGCACAAGCTGCTTATTTTGCCAAGAACAAGAAGAAATACAGATGGGAGCATCCCCGCTTCAAGGGTATTGCTTACCATACAAAGGATGCTGCCGACGTGGCAGCGGTCAAGAAATGCGTAAAGGGTAAGCCTTTCAGCCAATGGGCAGAGTTGCTTCGAAGGAAGTTTAATGCCGATTCGGTGGTGCGTGTCCAGGTGGAGGAAGGAATCTTCAAGAAGGGAGATCATCCTGTAGTGGATTCACTGGTGTTCAAGACAAGCGCCAAGGTAGAGAAGGTTAAAGGTTATCCTTATGATGCTACATTCGGAAAAATTCTCAAGAAGGGACCTAAGGAATACACGGATGTGAAAGCCTGGGTGATAGCCGACTATCAGGACCAGCTGGAGAAGGAATGGGTGGCAACATTAAGAAAGAAATATCAGTTTGTGGTGTACCCTGAGGTATTAGCCACGGTAAACAAACATTAAATATAAAATTCAAGCAGAATACAGATCTATGAAGACTGGATATAAAATGAGTCTGGCGTTTATCGCATTGCTCCTCATCATGGGCATGAGCGCAAGCGCCTCACGTATGGGCATGAGTCGCCATGCTTCGGTTGCCGACAGTGATTCGGCAAAGTTGGAAGCGGTGAACGACTCGCAGTCAATCGACCCGGGAAGTATTGTTGACGAGGTGATCTGGGTAGTTGGAGATGAGGCTATCCTCAAGTCTGACGTCGAGGTTACCCGCTTGCAGTCGGAGGCTGATGGCATCAAGTTCGTCGGCGATCCAGACTGTTCTATTCCTGAGCAGATTGCCGTGCAGAAACTTTTCCTGCACCAGGCTGCCATCGACAGTATCGAGGTGTCTGAGTCGGAAGTCATGCAGGGCATCGACGACCAGATCAACTACTGGGTTTCCATGATTGGATCCCGTGAGAAGCTGGAGGAATACCGCAAGCAGAGCATCACCCAGATGCGCCAGCAGATGCATGATGATTTCAAGAACCGCCAGCTCATCCAGAAGATGAAGCAGGAACTGGTGAAGGATATCAAGGTATCACCTGCACAGGTGCGTAAGTATTTCAATGACTTGCCTACAGACAGTATTCCATTCGTTCCTACAGAGGTGGAGGTAGAGATTCTTACCATGCAGCCTCGTATTCCTATGGAAGAAATCAGCCGTGTGAAGAACCAGTTGCGTGACTTCACCGACCGTGTGAATAAGGGTGAGACTACTTTCGCTACTTTGGCTCGTTTGTACAGTGAAGACCCGGGTTCAGCCCGAATGGGTGGTGAGATGGATTATATCGGACGTGGTATGTTGGATCCTGCATTTGCCAATGTGGCATTCAACCTGACTGACCCAAAGAAGATTTCCAAGATTGTGGAGTCTGAGTTCGGTTATCACATCATCCAGTTGATTGATAAGCGAGGTGACAAGATCAAGTGCCGTCATATCCTGCTCAAGCCAAAGGTTTCACAGGAGGCTATCGACAAGTCTATCGGTCGTCTGGATTCCATCGGTAATGATATCCGTGCCAAGAAGTTTACCTTTGAGGCAGCCGTAGAGGCATTGTCTGATGATAAGGATACCCGCAACAACAAGGGATTGATGGCAAATACAGCCCAGGCAGACAACCGTACCTCTAAGTTCCAGATGAAGGATCTTCCTACAGAGGTGGCACGTGTGGTAGATACCATGAAGGTAGGCCAGATTTCTGCACCTTTTACCATGGTCAACAGCAAGGGCAAGACTACCTGCGCCCTGATCAAGTTGGTGAGTAGGGTAGAGGGCCATAGAGCTACCATTACTGAAGATTTCCAGGTAATGAAGGATGTCGTCCTTGCCAAGGAAAGAGAAAAAACGTTGCATGACTGGGTGGTTGACAAGATTAAGAAGACCTACGTTCGTATGAACGATCGCTACAAGAATTGCAATTTTGAATATCAAGGTTGGGTTAAATGATCAATAACAAGCAATATAATATTAACAAGAACGGGCATAGAATCTTTTTCATATTGATTCTATGCCTATTTGGGTTTTGTCTGGTGCAGGCTATGCAGGCACCTAGAAAGAAACACAAGAAGCGCCCGGTGGGTGAGAGAGTCTATCTTCTTCATGCCGATGAGCTGCGCTACGATATGTTTGGCAGAAACCCTGATGCCCAGATTGTAAAGGGCAAGGTTTCGTTTATGCACCAGGGAGGTCATCTCACCTGCGACAGTGCCTATTTCTATCAGGGAACCAACTCTGTGAAGGCTTTCGGTCATGTGCATTACCGTCAGGGTGATACCTTGTCGCTTACCTGCGAGAGGGCTGAATATGATGGTATGATGCAGATGATGCATGCCCGCAGAAATGTGGTACTGCACCATCGCAGACAGACCCTGAAGACGGACAGTCTGGATTTTGACCGTCTGTATAACATGGCGAACTTCTTTGACGGAGGTACGCTCATCGACGGTAAGGACCGACTGGTTTCCGACTGGGGAGAATACCATACCGAGACCCGAGAGGCAAAGTTCGTCTTCAATGTGAAGTTGCGCAGTGGTAAGGATGTGGTTACCACTGATACCTTGTATTATGACGTTCCAACCTCTACTGCCCACATGGTGGGACCTTCCAAGATTGTTTCCGGTTCCAGCGTGGTGCATACGGCAGATGGTTATTATGATACCAAAACCGATAAGGCTAAGCTCTTCGGCCGTTCTACCTTGGTGGATAAGGATAAGTCGATTACCGGTGACAGTCTTTACTATGTGAAGAATGGCGAGAGTACGGGTTATGGCAATGTTGTGTATGTGGATAAGAAGAACAAGAATTCTCTTACCTGCAACTATCTCCGTTATAATGAGAAGACGGGAATGGGATTCGCTACCAAGCGACCTGTAGCCATCGACTATTCTCAAAAAGATACGTTGTGGATGCACTCAGATACCATGCGCATCTATACTTTCAATATCAATACCGATTCGGTATATCGCAAGGTGCATGCCTATCCGCATGTCCGTGCTTTCCGCAACGATATGCAGGCAATCTGCGATTCCCTGGTTTTCAATTCCAAGGATTCATGTATGACAATGTATAAGGATCCTGTTATCTGGAATGCCAACCGGCAGATGCTCGGTGAGGAAATCAGAGCTTATATGGCAGACTCCACCATCCGCTTTGCCCATGTCATCGGTCAGGCTCTCTCTATCGAGCAGATGCCAGACAGCGTACATTATAATCAGATTACTTCTTCTGAAATGAAATCCTATTTCGAAAAAGGAGAAATGAAGATGACGGAAGCAATCGGCAATGTGCAGACGGTCTATTATATGACCAACGACAAGGACAGTTCCCTGGTGGGACTCAACTATCTGGAGACCGATACCATGCGTATGTATCTGGGAGCAGCCAGAAAGTTGGATAAGATCTGGACCAATAAGTTTACCAGTACCATGTATCCGATTACCCAGGTTCCGCCAGCCAAGTATAAGCTACCTAACTTTGCATGGTTTGAGGACCTCCGACCAACGGATAAGAATGATATTTTTGTTTGGCGTGGCAAGTCGAGTGGCACGGAGTTGAAATCCATCAAGCGCCATGAGGCACCTTTGCAATCCCTGAAGAAGGAATCTCTCAAGAAGGACAAGGAAAAGGCTGAAGCTGAGACTGCATCAGGAAAAACAGCTAAGGAGGCATCCAAGAGTGCATCCAAGACAGCTCCTAAGAAAACTGTTCGTGCAGCTTCCAGAAAAACCTCAAAGGTAGCGCCAAAAGTTACCAAGAAAAACAAACGTAAATAAAAAAAGAAACGACGATGAGTGATGTCATCCAACTTTTACCAGATTCTGTTGCCAATCAGATAGCAGCAGGAGAAGTGATACAGCGACCAGCTTCTGTCATCAAGGAGCTGGTGGAGAATGCTGTTGATGCCGGCGCCAGGAATATTCAGGTGGTCGTGGTGGATGCGGGTCGCACCAACATCCAGGTCATTGATGATGGCAAGGGAATGTCGGAGACGGATGCCCGCCTTGCCTTTGAGCGCCATTCCACCTCTAAGATCCGTAAGGCAGACGATCTCTTTGCCCTCCGTACGATGGGATTCCGAGGAGAGGCTTTGGCTTCTATCGCTGCCGTGGCACAGGTGGAACTCAAGACCCGTCAGGAGTCTGACGAGATAGGTACCCTCGTAGCCATATCGGGTTCCCGGTATGAGCGTCAGGAACCTTGTGCCTGTCCTGTGGGAACCAACTTTTCTGTGAGCAATATCTTCTATAATGTTCCTGCCCGCCGTAAATTCCTGAAATCGAATTCTACCGAGCTCAATAACATCCTTACAGCTTTTGAGCGCATTGCCTTGGTGAATCCGCAGATTTCGTTTACCCTGCACAGCAATGGCACGGAAGTGTTCAATCTTCGGGCTGCCAATCTGCGCCAACGTATCCTGGATGTGTTTGGCAAGAAGTTCAACCATGATCTCTTGCCCGTCAATGTAGAGACAACCATGTGCAAGGTTTCCGGATTTGCCGGCAAACCGGAGGCTGCCCGTAAGAAAGGAGTGCATCAGTTCTTCTTTGTGAACGGCAGATACATGAAGCATCCTTATTTCAACAAGGCGGTGATGGCGGCTTACGACCGTTTGATTCCGGTAGGAGAGCAGGTGCCTTACTTTCTCTATTTCGAGGTGGATCCTAAGGACATCGACGTGAACATCCATCCTACCAAGACCGAAATCAAGTTTGAGAATGAGCAGGCTATCTGGCAGATTCTCTCGGCTGCCGTGAAGGAGAGTATCGGTATGTTTAATGATGTACCTACCATCGACTTCGATACCGAGGATAAGCCGGAAATCCCGATGTTCAATCCGGAAGAGATTCCTTCGGCATCGGCTCCAAAGATCAGCGTCAATCCGGGATATAATCCTTTCAAAACCCGTTCTACTACTATGGCGAAGCCTGTAGGAGCCGGTTTTCCTGGTCCTTCCAGTACCAAACCGGAGATAGACCAGAACTGGGAACAGCTTTACGAGGGGTTGAAAGACCAGGATGAACAGCAGCATACGATGGAACTCTTTGATGAGCCCGAACAGGCTACTGCTGCAGGTACTACTGCTAACAGTATTATAGCCGAGAAGTCGCCATCCCATTATCAGTATAAAGGCAAGTATATCATGACCGCCGTGAAATCGGGATTGATGATCATCGACCAGCATCGTGCCCATGTGCGTATCCTGTTCGAACAGTATCTCAAGCAGCTTGCCGAGCGTACCTTCCATTCCCAGAAGGTTCTCTTCCCGGAAGTAGTGCAGTTCCCGATGTCGGAGAAGGTAATCTTCGAAAAGATCTTGCCGGAAATGAACGGGATGGGATTTGAATTGGAAGATCTGGGAGGTGGCAGCTATGCCGTCAATTCCGTACCTGCCGGTCTGGAAGGAATGAATCCGGTAAGACTGGTACAGGATATGGTATCCAGTGCTGTGGAGAAAGGAGTCTCTGCCATGGATGAAATCAACCAAGCTCTGGCTCTTTCGCTTGCCCGTCAAGCAGCGATACCGCACGGACAGGTGTTGAGCAATGAGGAGATGGAAGGATTGGTCAATGGACTTTTCGCCTGCGAGAATGTGAACTATACTCCTGATGGCAAGTCGGTGCTCTGCATCCTCCAGCAGCAGGAGATAGAGCATCTTCTGGGGTAGTTGCTTCCATCATCAAGGAATGCTATATATAATATCGAAGATTGCTATATATAATAAGGTGTAGTTAAACTGAAAGTTAAAAATAGATAGGTATGAAAAAGATATTTGCTTTGCTGGCTTTGGCTAGTGTTTCTATGGGTAGTTTTGCTCAGGATGTGGTTCCTGAAGAAAAATATAGTATTGCCACCAATTCTTTTGGCAGTAATTGGTTTGTGCAGGCTGGTTTGGACTGGAATGCATGGTATTCTGCCGAAGAGAGAGGACACGATCTGTCGAAAAGTCCTTTCAAGAAGTTCCGCAGCAATCCGGGCATCTCCCTGGCTTTCGGTAAGTGGTTTACGCCAGGTATCGGTCTTCGTACCAAGATTCAGGGATTCTGGGGTAAGAAGGTGGATGCCGACTGGAACGAGGATACCAACGAGGGCAATGGCAACAAGTATTGGGTAGCCAATGGGCAGGTGATGTTCAACCTGACCAACCTTTTCAAGGGATACAAGGAAGAACGCGTCTGGAACATGATGGCATTTGCCGGTGCCGGTGTGGGCCGCTCGATGACTCACGACAACTATGCCATGAATTACAGTCTGGGTCTTCATTCGGCATGGAAGGTGGCAGAAAAGGTGCAGCTTTTCGCTGAGGCTGGTTTGAATACCTTCGATCATAACATAGATAATTGTGCAGGAAGTGCCGACCAGTCTTGGACCCGCCGATGCAAGAATTACTATTTCGAACTAGGTGTTACCTACAATCTGGGCTCTTCCCGTTGGAGAAAGGCTCCGGATATGGATATTGTTGATACGCTTCACCAGTCGGAACTGGATGCCCTGAATGCTGCTTTGGAAGATGCCAATGCAGAAAACGAGCGTTTGAGAGGACTTTTGGAGAAAAAGCAGGCTGGAGAGAAGGAGACAGAGCATGCTACCGACGTAGCTCCTGCAGATTCTGGAGATGCTCCAGCAGATTCAGTAGAATAGTAAGTTTTGGCTAAAATGGCCAAAAGAGTCTATATAAAAGGCATTTTCCCCCGTGGAAAATGCCTTTTTTCATGTTTTTTCAACGAAAATGAAAAAAAAGTCGGAAAAAGTTTGGTGGAATCAAATATTTGTAGTACCTTTGCAACCGCTTACGAAAAGTAAGGGCGCTTAGCTCAGCTGGTTTAGAGCATCTGCCTTACAAGCAGAGGGTCGGCGGTTCGAATCCGTCAGCGCCCACAGGGGTGTTCCCTGTGATTCACATTTGTGGTTGCAGGGATTTTTTTTTAGGGCGCTTAGCTCAGCTGGTTTAGAGCATCTGCCTTACAAGCAGAGGGTCGGCGGTTCGAATCCGTCAGCGCCCACGGAATTCAATTCCGTGGAACTAGAAAAGACATCACGATTTCATCATAACTTGGGCGCTTAGCTCAGCTGGTTTAGAGCATCTGCCTTACAAGCAGAGGGTCGGCGGTTCGAATCCGTCAGCGCCCACCAGGTTAAAAGGTCTTTCAACAATCGTTGAAAGACCTTTTTGTTTTAATTAAAGCTAAATAATTCTCAGTTTTTCTGTTTTTTCGCAGGAATTCATTAACTTTGCACCCTATATAAATAATACGTATTGTTATGAATTTAGATTTATTGACTGCCATATCACCTATAGATGGTCGTTACAGGGGAAAAACAGAGCAACTCGCTAACTACTTTTCAGAGTATGCTCTCATCCGTTATCGTGTTCGAGTAGAGATAGAGTATTTCATTACTTTATGTGAGTTACCATTGCCGCAGCTGGCTTCTTTCGATCAGTCGCTGTTTGAGCGTTTGCGTGACATCTATCGTCATTTCAACGAAAACGATGCTCAGCGTGTGAAAGACATTGAGAAGGTTACCAACCACGATGTGAAAGCTGTTGAGTATTTCATCAAGGAAGAGTTTGACAAGATTGGTGGCTTGGATGCCTACAAGGAGTTTATCCACTTCGGTTTGACATCTCAGGACATCAACAACACAAGTGTGCCTCTTTCAGTGAAGGAAGCTCTGGAGGAGTGCTTCTACCCTCAGGTAGAAGAGCTGATTGCCCAGCTTCAGACTTATGCTGATGAGTGGAAGGATGTACCTATGCTGGCTAAGACTCATGGTCAGCCTGCTTCTCCTACCCGTTTGGGCAAGGAAATCATGGTTTATGTATATCGTCTTACCGAGCAGCTCGATTCATTGAAGGCTTGCAAGTTTACAGCTAAGTTTGGTGGTGCTACCGGTAATTACAATGCTCATCATGTAGCTTATCCTGAGTATGACTGGAAGGCTTTCGGTAACAAGTTCGTCAGCGAGAAGCTGGGCTTGGAGCGTGAGCAATATACTACTCAGATCAGCAACTATGATCATCTGGGTTCCATCTTTGATGCCATCCGCAGAATCAACACCATCATCATCGACTTGGACCGTGACTTCTGGATGTACATCTCTATGGATTACTTCAAGCAGAAGATCAAGGCTGGTGAGGTAGGTTCCAGCGCTATGCCACACAAGGTGAACCCTATCGATTACGAGAACAGTGAGGGTAATCTCGGTATTGCCAATGCCATCCTCCAGTTCCTGGCACAGAAGCTCCCGGTTAGCCGCTTGCAGCGTGACCTTACCGATAGTACCGTACTCCGTAACATCGGTGTGCCTCTCGGTCATAGCGTCATCGCCATCCAGAGCACATTGAAGGGCTTGCGTAAGCTCATCCTCCATGAGGAGAAGTTGCAGGAAGATTTGAATAATACCTGGGCTGTAGTAGCTGAGGCTATCCAGACCATCCTTCGCCGTGAGGCTTATCCACATCCATACGAGGCATTGAAGGCGCTCACCCGCACCAATACCCATATGACAGAGGAGACCATTCATGAGTTTATCAAGGGATTGAATGTAAGCGATAGCGTGAAGGCCGAACTGATGGCTATCACTCCTAGCAATTACACCGGTATTTAATCAAAAAGCAGTTTCCCTAACGGGCAGCCAAGGATATATCAAGACATATCATATATAACATAATTAATAATAATAGATTTATTAACCCGGCCGTGAGGCTTTTATATTGAATAAATTATGGATTCAGAGTTCGAAAACAAACCACAGAGTCAATCGTCTGAGAGCGAGAACACCCGAGAGGGCTTCAACGCAGGCGGTTATCAGAAGAGTTATCGTAGTGTAGGTCGCACACAGCGTCCACGTATTAACAGTCATCGCCCATCATTCAACAGCGATAGAAGTAGCAGCAGTAGCGAGGGTGGCTTCCGTCCGGAAGGCTTCGGTGCTGGCTTGCAGAGCAGTTCTACCAGCTCTAGCAGCGAGCGTCCACAGCGCAGCTATGGTAGCAGCCGTGGCAGCTATGGTAGCCGTCCACAGCAGGGTGGCTACAACAGCCGTGGTGGCTATAACAGCAACCGTGGTGGCGGTTATGGTCGTCCTCAGCAGGGTGGCTATGGCAGCCGTCCACAGCAGGGTGGCTACAACAGCCGTCCTCGTTTCAATAATAACGCAGAAGGTGACGATCAGCATCCATCAACTGGTGGCTATCAGCCACGTCAGCAGGGTGGTTACAATGGTCGTCCTCAGCAGGGTGGCTATGGCAGCCGTCCTCAGCATGGCGGTTACAACAGCCGTCCTCAGCATGGTGGCTACAACAGCAACCGTGGTGGTGGTTATGGCCGTCCTCAGCAGGGTGGTTACAATAGCAACCGTGGCGGCTATGGTCGTCCACAGGGTGGTGGCTATGGCAACAACCGTGGTGGTGGCTTCCGTCAGCACACTCCAGGATACGATCCAAATGCTAAGTATAGCATGAAGAAACGTATCGAAAACAAGGAGGAGAATATCGACCCAACAGAGCCATTGCGCTTGAATAAGTTCCTTGCCAATGCTGGTGTCTGCTCTCGCCGTGAGGCTGATGAGTTCATCCAGGCTGGTCTGGTAACTGTCAATGGTCAGGTAGTTACCGAGTTGGGTACCAAGATTCTTCGTACCGACGAGGTGAAGTTCCATGATGCAGTAGTATCTTTGGAGAAGAAGGTATATGTATTGCTCAACAAGCCAAAGGATTACGTGACAACCAGCGATGATCCTCAGCAGCGCAAGACAGTGATGGACCTCGTAAAGGATGTATGCCCTGAGCGTATCTATCCTGTAGGTCGTCTCGACCGCAACACAACAGGTGTACTCCTGTTGACCAACGATGGTGACCTGGCTTCTAAGCTGACTCACCCTAAGTTCTTGAAGAAGAAGGTATATCACGTACACCTTGACAAGAACCTCACTGCTCACGATATGCAGCAGATCAGCGAGGGTATCACTTTGGAAGATGGCGAGATCAAGGCAGATGCAGTAGCTTATGCTGACGAGCGTGACAAGTCACAGGTAGGTATCGAGATTCACAGCGGTAAGAACCGTATCGTTCGCCGTATCTTCGAGAGCCTCGGCTATCGTGTAACCAAGCTCGACCGTGTACAGTTTGCAGGTTTGACCAAGAAGAATCTCCGTCGCGGTGACTGGCGCTTCCTTACTGAGAAGGAAGTAGATATGCTCCGCATGGGTGCTTTTGAATAAGGATAATAAGATATAATAAGAAAGGAGACTATCTGTTTAGTCTCCTTTTTAACCTATTAATTAACAATGGAAAAAGTAAAAAGAACTAAAGTCGTTGACTTGCTCAAGAGCACAGCCTACGACTCAATCGTGAATGTTAAGGGATGGGTTCGTACCCATCGTAGTAGCAAAGCAGTCGATTTTATCGCTCTTAACGATGGTTCTACTATTAATAATATTCAGATAGTAGTCGACCCATCAAAGGTCGATGAGAATCAGCTCCGCCAGATTACCACTGGTGCCTGCATCAGCGTAGTAGGTACCTTGGTAGAGAGCCAGGGTGCCGGTCAGAGCGTTGAGATTCAGTGCGAAAGCATCGAAATCTACGGTCTTTGCGGCAACGACTATCCAATGCAGAAGAAGGGACAGAGCTTCGAGTACATGCGTCAGTATGCTCACCTCCGTCTCCGTACCAATACCTTTGGTGCTGTGATGCGTATCCGCCACAACATGGCGATGGCTATCCACACTTACTTCCACGAGCATGGATATTTCTACTTCAACACTCCTCTCATCACTGCCAGCGACTGTGAGGGTGCAGGTCAGATGTTCCAGGTAACAACCAAGAACCTCTACAACCTGAAGAAGACAGAGGATGGCAAGATCGATTATTCTGATGATTTCTTCGGTAAGCAGACTTCATTGACTGTTTCTGGTCAGTTGGAGGGTGAGCTGGGTGCTACAGCACTCGGTGCCATCTATACCTTCGGTCCTACCTTCCGTGCAGAGAACAGTAACACACCTCGCCACCTGGCTGAGTTCTGGATGGTTGAGCCAGAGGTTGCTTTCCTGGATATGGACGGTTTGATGGAGTTGGAGGAAGACTTCATCAAGTATTGTATCCGTTGGGCACTGGAGCACTGCAAGGACGACCTTGCTTTCTTGAACAAGATGATCGACAAGGGCTTGATTGCTCGTTTGGAGGGCGTTTTGAATTCAGACTTCGTTCATCTTCCATATACAGAGGGTATCCGCATCCTGCAGGAGGCTATCGCCAACGGCAAGAAGTTTGAGTTCCCATGTGAGTGGGGTGATGACCTGGCTTCAGAGCACGAGCGCTTCCTCGTAGAGGAGCACTTCAAGCGCCCAGTCATCATGACCAACTATCCAAAGGCTATCAAGGCATTCTATATGAAGATAGACGAGGAGGAGAGCGGCTTCGGCGGCAAAAGCGGTCAGACCGTTCAGGGTACCGACGTACTGTTCCCACAGATTGGTGAGATTATCGGTGGTTCTGTCCGTGAGGAGAGCTATGACAAGCTGATGGGTGAGATTGAGGCTCGCAATATTCCTATGAAGGATATGAGCTGGTATCTTGATACCCGTAAGTATGGTTCATGCCCACACGCAGGTTTCGGTCTCGGTTTCGAGCGTCTGATCCTCTTCGTAACCGGTATGCAGAACATCCGTGACGTGATTCCATTCCCACGTACACCAAAGAATGCAGAGTTCTAATCTTCGTTGATATCAACGAAAACAGAATATAGGATAAGCGAGGCTTCTTTTTCGGAGGTCTCGCTTTTATTTTGCCAACTAAGCTCTGGGTTTTGCTTATTTTTACATCTTTTCTTCCTCATTCTCATTATTTTATTGTACCTTTGCACCTAAAAATATAAAATCGTAAGAAAATGGGAAAGATTATATTGACGGGCGACCGTCCAACAGGTAAACTTCACCTGGGTCACTACATCGGTTCCTTGCAGCGCCGAGTACAGCTTCAGAATGCTGGTGACTTTGACAGAATGTTCGTATTCATGGCAGACGTTCAGGCTTTGACAGATAATGCTGACAATCCTGAGAAGATTCGCCAGAACATCACTGAGGTAGCACTCGACTATCTTTCTGCGGGTCTCGATCCACAGAAGTGTACACTCTATATCCAGAGTATGATTCCAGAGTTGGCTGAGTTGACTACCTACCTGATGAACCTCATCTCTGTATCTCGTGTTCAGCGTAACCCAACCGTGAAGACTGAGATCAAGATGCGTAACTTCGAGGCAAACATTCCTCTCGGTTTCTTCTGCTATCCTGTGAGCCAGGCTGCCGACATCACCGCTTTCAAGGCTACAACCGTGCCTGCCGGTGAGGACCAGGAGCCTATGCTGGAGGTAACCCGCGAGTTGGTTCGCCGTTTCAACCAGACTTATGCGCCTGTATTGGTAGAACCAGAGATCCTGCTTCCAGAGATTGCCTGCTGCCGTCGCCTTCCTGGAACCGATGGCAAGGAGAAGATGAGCAAGAGTCTCGGCAACTGCATCTATATGAGCGATGACGAGAAGACCGTCTGGAAGAAGGTGAAGAAGATGTCTAACGGTGAGCCACGCATGAGTATGGAAGAGCCTGGACATCTGGAGGGCAATGCCGTGTTCACTTATCTGGAGGCATTCTCTACTCCTGAGGACTTCGCTGAGTTCTGGCCTGAGTTCAAGACTTTGGATGAGTTGAAGGAGCAGTATGTGAAGGGTGGTATCGGTGATGGCACCTGCAAGAAGTTCCTGAACAGCGTCATCAACAAGATGCTCGACCCAATCCGTGCCCGCCGTCATGAGTTTGAGCAGGATATTCCTGAGGTATTCAACATCCTGAAGAAGGGTAGCGAGGATGCCCGCGAGTTTGCAGCCCAGACCATGGACGAGGTTCGCAAGGCGATGCGCATCGACTACTTCAGTGATGCTGCCTATATTGAGGAGCAGGCTGCGAAATATAGAATTTAATACTTATTACTTAAGCACAGGAATAAGTGAATAAACGAATATTGCAATTAGCGGTACCGTCGATAATATCCAATATCACGGTACCGCTTTTAGGTTTGGTGGATGTCGCCATCGTCGGGCATATCGGCGATGCAGCGTATATCGGAGCCATCGCCGTGGGCTCGATGCTCTTCAATGTCATCTACTGGCTGTTCGGCTTTCTGCGGATGGGAACCAGCGGAATGACCTCGCAGGCTTTGGGCAGGAGAGATTTTTCCGAGGTGGTGAGACTCCTGATTCGTTCCCTGGGCATTGGCGTGGGGATAGGACTCCTCTTCTTTATCCTTCAGCGATGGATTATCGGATGCGGATTGTGGGCGATGTCGCCAGAGGCGGATGTCGTGGAACTGGCTCGCAGATACTGCTATGTCTGCATCTGGGGAGCTCCCGCCGTGCTCGGACTCTATGGATTCACGGGCTGGTATATCGGTATGCAGAACACGCGTATTCCGATGGTGGTATCGCTCTCTCAGAATGTGGTGAACATCGTAGCCTCTCTGGTGCTCGTCTTCGTCTGCAGGATGACGGTAGAAGGTGTGGCGCTCGGAACGGTCATCGCCCAATGGTGGGGATTCCTGATGGCATGTGTGCTCTATCGGATCTACTATCGCCGGCTGGGCAAGTATGATTATCGCCAGCATCTCTTTGCCTCAGAACCGCTGAAGCGATTCTTCTCCTTGAACAGAGACATTTTTCTCCGTACTGTATGTCTGGTGGCTGTAAACCTCTTCTTTACGGCAGCCGGTTCCAGGGAGAGTACGCTGGTACTGGCTGTGAATACCCTGCTGATGACGCTCTTTACCATCTTCTCTTATTTCATGGATGGTTTTGCGTATGCGGCAGAGGCTTTGAGCGGCAAGTATTATGGAGCCGGGAATAGGGAGGCGTTCCGGGAAGTGGTAAAGCGGACGATGGGTTTCGGCGTCGTGGTGGCGATTCTTTTCACCTTATTATATATAGTGGGTGGAGAAAACTTTCTCTCTTTGCTGACCAGCGACAGGCAGGTGGTGGCGGCAGCCGGTGCGTATCTGGGATGGGCGGTGCTTATTCCGCTGGCAGGTATGTCGGCATTTGTCTTCGATGGTATCTTTGTGGGCATCACCCAGTCGAAGTCGATGCTTTGTTCCACCGCTGTAGCTTCTGCTTCATTCTTCGGAATGTATTTCGCCCTTCATCCTTTGTTGGGCAATCACGCCCTGTGGCTTGCCTTTATTCTCTACCTCGTTTTGAGGGGTATCGTATTATTCGTCATTTACCGTAGAAAACTGCGGTAAATGGCGAATTGTGTTTTAATAGAATATAATAATAGAAATAACGCACATTCTTCTCGAAAAATTGCACACTTGAAATATAGTGTGCGCATTTTATGGAAAAACTACATTAATTTAGTTTAAAACTTACGCTTTTATTCTTTTTCTTAGCATAATTTTCGTACTTTCGCAGAATAAAACTTTAAAATATATAGAGTAAAATGACAGCAGAAGAGTATTATCAGGAAGGAAATGCCTGGCGAAAGCAAGGCGACTTCAAGCGTGCCCTCGACAGCTATATGGAGGCGATAGCTCTCGATCCGGAGAGTCCTGCCGTGGCAGCCAAGGAGATGCTGGATGATATCATGAGCTTTTATTGCAAAGACTACTACAATCCATAGCAATCTGTTGTGGACAGCAGCAGTTTTGGTTACTCCAGTGAAGAATGATAATATAAGAAAAAGAAAATATATAGAATATGAGCAAAATTAAAGGGGCCATTGTGGTCGATACGGAGCGTTGCAAAGGATGCGCACTCTGTGTAGAAGCTTGTCCTCAAGATGTCATCGCTTTGGCTCTGAAGAAGGTCAATGTGCATGGCTATCGCTATGTTGAGGCTGTCAATGCCGATGCGTGTGTGGGTTGTACCTCGTGCGCCATCGTCTGCCCTGACGGCTGCATCACTGTTTATCGTAAGAAGGAGGACTAAACAATGGCAAATCAAGAAGTAACATTAATGAAAGGCAATGAGGCGATAGCCCATGCCTGTATCAGATGTGGTGCGGATGGCTTCTTCGGCTATCCTATCACACCTCAGAGTGAGATTATAGAGACGCTGGCTCTGCTCAAGCCTTGGGAGACATCAGGTATGGTGGTTCTCCAGGCAGAGAGTGAGGTGGCGGCTATCAATATGGTTTATGGTGGTGCCGGTGCCGGTAAGCGTGTCATCACTACCTCATCCAGTCCGGGTGTGGCTTTGATGCAGGAGGGTATCTCCTATATGGCTGGTGCTGAGATTCCGGGAGTCATCGTCAACGTGCAGCGTGGCGGTCCGGGACTGGGTACCATCCAGCCATCTCAGAGTGACTATTTCCAGGCTACCCGTGGTGGTGGTAACGGCGACTATAACGTCATCGTGCTGGCTCCTGCTTCTGTTCAGGAGATGGCAGACTTTGTGGATCTTGCCTTCACCCTCGCCTTCAAGTACCGTAATCCGGCGATGATTCTGAGCGATGGTGTGATCGGACAGATGATGGAGAAGGTGGTTCTGCCACCTATGAAACCTCGTCGTACCGAGGAGGAGATTGCCAAGGAGTGTCCTTGGGCTACCATCGGTCGTCCAAAGAGTCGCCCAGTCAACATCATGACCTCTCTGGAACTCAAACCGGAGGTGATGGAGGAGCGCAATCTCGCCCTCCAGGCGAAGTATCAGAAGATTCGTGACAACGAAGTAAGATATGAGATGGAGCAGATGGAGGATGCCGACTATGTAATCGTAGCCTTCGGTAGTGCGGCACGTATCGCCGAGAAGAGCATCGAGAATGCCCGAGAGCAGGGCATCAAGGTGGGTCTCTTCCGTCCTATCACCCTCTGGCCTTTCCCTGAGAAGGAACTCCATGAGCTGGCAAAGACCAAGAAGGGCATTCTGGTTGTTGAGATCAATGCCGGTCAGATGGTTCAGGATGTACGCCTGGCTGTGAATGGACAGGCTCCAGTAGAGCACTTCGGGCGTCTGGGCGGTATCGTACCAGAGCCGGAGGAAATCGTTGAAGCATTAAAGAAGTTAATAAAATGAATGATATAATTTCACCAGAGAATCTGGTATATAAGAAGCCTACGCTGATGAACGATACCCCGATGCACTATTGTCCGGGTTGTTCGCATGGCGTAGTTCATAAGCTCGTTGCCGAGGTCATCGAGGAGATGGGCATGGAGGATAAGACGGTGGGCGTTTGTCCGGTGGGCTGTGCCGTATTCGCTTATCGCTATTTGGATATCGATTGGCAGGAGGCTGCCCATGGCCGTGCACCTGCTGTGGCTACGGGCATCAAGCGTCTGTGGCCAGACCGTCTCGTCTTCACCTATCAGGGTGATGGCGACCTGGCGTGCATCGGTACCTGCGAGACCATCCACGCCCTGAACCGTGGCGAGCATATCGCCATCATCTTCATCAACAATGCCATCTATGGTATGACGGGTGGACAGATGGCTCCAACCACCCTGTTGGGTCAGAAGACCGCTACCTGTCCTTACGGACGAGAGGCTGATCTTCATGGTTATCCACTGAACATCACCGAACTTGCCAGCCATTTGCAGGGTACCTGCTACGTAACCCGCCAGAGTGTGGAGACCGTGGCAAGCATCCGCAAGGCGAAGAAGGCAATCCGCAAGGCTTTCGAGGCAAGTATGCAGGGCAAGGGTTCCAGCCTGGTAGAAATTGTTTCTACCTGCAACAGCGGATGGAAGCTCTCACCTGTTGAGGCAAACAAGTGGATGGAAGAGAACATGTTTAAGCAGTATCCTAAGGGCGACCTGAAGGATACAACAAATTTGTAAGAACAATGAAGACAGAAATCATTATATCCGGTTTTGGTGGTCAGGGCGTCCTTTCGATGGGAAAGATCCTGGCATACTCAGGACTGATGGAGGACAAGGAGGTGACCTGGATGCCAGCTTATGGTCCGGAGCAGCGTGGCGGTACTGCCAATGTAACGGTCATCGTGAGTGACAGCCGCATCTCTTCGCCTATCCTGAGCCATTACGATGTTGCCATTGTGCTCAATCAGCCATCGCTCGATAAGTTTGAGCCGAAGATCAAGCCAGGCGGCATCCTGATTTATGATGGTTATGGCATCATGAATCCACCTCAGCGCAAGGACATCACCGTTTATCGCATCGATGCGATGGATAAGGCTGCCGAGATGAAAAACTCTAAGGTGTTTAACATGATTGTTTTGGGCGGACTGCTGAAGGTTTGCCCTGTGGTGAGCACCGATGGTTTGAACAAGGCACTCTTCAAGTCGTTGCCAGAGCGCCATCATAACCTGATTCCACTGAATATGAAGGCTGTGGAAGAGGGTATGAAAATCATCGAGAAAGTAGAACGATAAGTTTTAAAATAGTACGCTAAGTTAGAGACAATAGGTCGATAGCTTAGCGGACTGATATTAATCATTTATAGATAAGCCGTATGACTAAAAAATCCAACTATCTATTATCCCTTTTCGGGGCATTATTGCTTGCATCTCCGATTCAGGCTCAGAATCTGTTGCCAAAACCGCAGCAGGTTACGATGGGCAAGGGCGTGTTCAGCACAGCAGGAGGTGTGAAAGTAGAAAACCAGGTAGGCGCTGACGCCGAGAACATCTATACCAAGGCATGGAATGCCAAGGTGAACGATGCTGCCAAGCGGGTGGTGAAGTTCACCAAGCTTGCCAACGCCTCTTCGCCGGAAGCATACAAGCTTCATGTGGCATCTGATGTCATTGAAATCAGTGCCGCCAGCAGCGAGGGTTTCCTCCGTGCCTGGCAGACCATGGAACAGCTTACCACCAAGAAGGGCATCGCATGCTGCGACATCGTGGATGCTCCTGCCTATAAGTGGCGTGGTTTGATGCTCGATGTTTCCCGTCATTTCTTTCCTATCTCCTTCCTCAAGAAGCAGATTGATGTGATGTCGGAGTACAAGTTCAACCGTCTCCATATCCATCTGACTGATGCTGCCGGATGGCGCATCGAAATCAAGCGCTATCCTCGACTCAATAACTTTGCTGCCTGGCGTTCGGGTAAGTTATGGAAAGACTGGAATGCCAATGGTAACAAGTATCTGGAGCAGGGCAGCGAGGGTGCCGAGGGTGGTTACTATACCCAGGATGAACTCCGCGACCTGGTGAAATATGCTGCCGAGCGTGGCATCACCATCGTTCCGGAAATCGAGATGCCGGGTCATTCTGAGGAGGTGCTTACTGCCTATCCTGAGTTATCCTGTACCCATGAGCCTTATAAGCAGGCAGATTTCTGTCCGGGCAATATCGGAACTTACGATTTCCTGGAGAATGTCTTGAAAGAGGTGATGGATATCTTTCCTTCTCATTACATCCATGTGGGTGGCGATGAGGCTGCCAAGAAGTCATGGGGAAGTTGTGCACTCTGTCAGAAGAAGATGAAGGAGCTGGGCATCGACAACGTGGATGGATTGCAGGCTCATCTCATTTCCCACATGGGCAAGTTCTTGAACGAGCATGGCAGACAGCTCGTGGGTTGGGACGAGGTGATTGCTGGAAATCTTTCCAAGAATACCACCGTGATGGTTTGGCGTGGCACCGAACTGGCACACGAGGCTATCAAGCATGGCTACGATGTGGTGATGTCGCCGGGAGCTTACTGCTACTTCGATATGTATCAGGATGCGCCGGGCACCCAGCCTGTGGCAAATGGCGGTTTCATTCCTACCGAGAAGGTGTATAGCTACGTGCCGGGAAGCGATCTTCCAGAGGCAGAGCGCAATATGATTACGGGTGTTCAGGCGAACCTCTGGACCGAGCATATTCCTACTCCTGAGTATGCCGAGTACATGCTTTATCCTCGTGCCTTGGCTCTGGCTGAGATAGGATGGAACGGAACCAAGACCAAGAACTATCCTGAGTTCAAGACCCGTGCCCTGGCGCAGATAGAACATCTGAAGGCTGAAGGCGTAAATCCATTCGAGCTGAAGAAGGAGATTGGTGAGCGCAAGGAGAAGATGAAGCCGGTGCAGCACAAGGCTGTGGGTGCCAAGGTTACCTATAACCATGCTTACAACCGCTACTATCCTGCGGCTGGCGAAAAGACGCTGGTGGATGGCAATATGGGCGGTTGGGCTCATGGCGACGGTCGCTGGCAGGGCTTTATCGGCAAGGATTGCTTCGATGTAACCATTGACCTCGGTAAATCTACCAAGATCAGCAGCGTGGGCACCGACTTTATGCAGAGCAGCGGTCCTGAGATTTTCTATCCTTCTCAATATACGGTATCAGTTAGTGAGGATGGCAAGAACTTCACCCAGGTATTCGACAAGAAGTATGAGTCGAGCAAGGAGCCGATTCTGGACTTCAAGACACTTGCTTGGAAGGGTAGCAAGACAGCCCGCTACATCCGTGTTCAGGCAAAGCCAAGCAGCTTTGGCGGCTGGCTGTTTGTTGATGAGATAATCGTGAAATAATACGCCCTGAAAGAGCAGAAGCTGCGTCATGGCTTCAGGCATTTTCCTCTGCGCCTTGGTGACTCAGGGCATACCGCCACCACTATATTTATGGTAAAGGAGTTGTAGGACAACGTCTACGAATGTTGCCTCTTTAAATCACAACTGCAAAATAGAATCTCCAGAGAGGAATTGAGTAGCTTATGCTCCTTGGTTTCTCTCTTTTTTGTTTGATCAGTTAAGTGACGTTTTTCGTACCTTTTGATTATGAAAATTGGTACGAAACCATGACGGTGTGTAGTCTTACTGCCACTTGATTTTTGTGGCAGCAAAGTCGAGAGTAGCGGTGGTGGTTTTCTGTACCACATAACGTTGCTGCTTGCAGTCTTCTGGCATCACGAATCCCTCAAAGTTAGGGGTAGTGAGTTTATGATATACTCCTCCATCGGTTGGATCCTGCATGGTGAGCATCCACTCCAGGTTATACATCATCTCATCCAGGATATCCGGTATTTTATTGTCGGATTCCGGAATTTGAAGATTGAGAGAATTGAATCTATCCTGATGGAGCTGGTAGGACTGCAGAATCAGTCCGAGGGTAAATCCTGAATTGACGATATACTTGTTATAGTCGCCAGCATCGTACCATCCCTTGGGAGAAGAGATGATGGTTCCCGCCGGTCTTTTAGTGGTTGCAGCCGAAGGATGCACCATGACATGAGTGTCCAGGTGAGCTGCCGTTATTTTTGTTGGAAATTGTTTCTGTTTTCATAAGATTTTTACTCATTTGTGTTACTTTTCCTTGATTTTGTGATGGTCGGGTATGTTATTTAAGTGTTTTTGCGCTTTTCTTAATCAAATATTGTATCTTTGCAACAAGGTGGCAACTATAGCTACAAACATCAACATCGAGGATATGAGAAGTGTTTTATTCATCGTATTAATATTGGTAAGCATTATGATGGAAGCAAAGATTCGCAAACCTGCAGTAGCAGGTAGTTTTTATGCTGACGATGCCAAGGAGCTTCGCCAGGATGTGAGAGATTGTTTCTCTCAGTGCAAGAATCCTGTCATGGAACATGTACAAGCCGTTATCGTACCCCATGCAGGTTATGTATTTTCTGGAGTAACGGCAGCTTCGGCTTTTGCTGTCATCCATCCGGAGGCAGAATATGAGCATATCTTTCTTCTGGGACCAAGCCATCATGTTTATCTGGGCAAGGCTTCTATTAATGAAGGTGCTTCTGCCTACGCCACACCTTTGGGCGAAGTAGCTGTAGATACAGCCCTTTGCAGGGATTTGATGGCTAAAAGCGATGCCTTTACCTATGTACCAGCAGCACATGAGAGTGAACATTGTCTGGAGGTGGAACTGCCATTCCTGCAATACCACATGAAGAAGATGCCTCCAATAGTTCCGATCATCATCGCAACTCAGGAACTCAGTACACTAAAGAAGATTGCCGGCTGCCTGAAACCTTATCTGAATGAAAGAAATCTTTTCGTTATCAGCAGCGACTTCTCTCATTATCCTGCCTATATGGATGCCAAACTGGTGGATGAACTCACCAAAGACAGCATCATGACAGGAAAGACAGAGGCTTTTGTAAATGCCACTCTGCATAATCAGGAACTCAATATCGGCAATTTGGCAACGAGTGCCTGTGGCATGGCTCCTATTGCCACCTTGCTGATGATGACAGAAAAGAATGCAGGGATTCATCCACATCACATCATGTACTGCAACTCCGGTGATTCACCATACGGAGGAAAAGACAAGGTGGTAGGCTATCATTCTTTTGTATTTACCACTCAAGCCGCCAGTTTTGAATTGACTCAAGATGATAAGAAGATGCTTAAGTCTATCGCTTATCATACCATCAAGGCTTCTCTTGAGGGAAAGAAGTATGAGCCTAGCAGACTATCTGATATGCTAAAGACCCGCTGCGGTGCCTTTGTTTCTCTGCATAAGAAAGGGAGATTAAGAGGCTGCATCGGTCATTTTGGTGAAGATATGCCATTATATCAGACTGTGGTACAGATGGCTAAGGCGGCAGCCTTTGAAGATCCCCGCTTTTATGGGGTTACATTGGATGAACTGGATGATATCGATATTGAAATCTCCGTGCTCACTCCGATGAAGCGTATCCATAGCATTGATGAGTTTCAATTGGGCAAACAGGGTATTTTCATGCGCAAGGGATATCATACGGGTACCTTCCTTCCACAAGTTGCTGATGAAGTAGCGTGGACGAAGGAGGAATTTCTGGGCCATTGCGCTCAGGACAAAGCCGGAATAGGATGGGATGGCTGGAAGACGGCAGAACTATATACCTATGAAGCCATCGTATTCTAGTGGCTAGATGATTACAAATATTCTAAATCTTTAGATATGATGAACGAATGTAGGTTTTATAAGAAGCTGGGCGGGGAAGGGAGGTATGCAATCAATACGGTTATGTGTGAACTTTGCCCTCATTGCTGCGTCATTTCGGAAGGCAGGCATGGGAAATGCGGCAGCAGATGGAATTTTGAAGGGAGGCTTTACTCTGTGGTCTATGGCAAGCCCTGTGCCTTGGCTGATGACCCTATTGAGAAGAAACCATTGAATGAGTTTCATCCGGGAACCCGCTGTCTGTCTCTGTCCTGTACAGGTTGTAACTTCCGCTGTCTCAACTGTCAGAACCATGACATCTCTCAGGTGCTTCCATCTAATGTTGACTTCTATGAGCTGTCTCCTCTGGAAATTGTAGAGATTGCCGTCAAGCATCATCTGCCAGGTATCGCCTTTACCTATACTGAGCCGCTTACCTACTATGAATATATCTATGACATAGCCCAGGAAGCGCATAAGAGAGGACTCTGGAATATTCTGGTATCAGCAGGTTACATCAACCCGGAACCCTTGAAAGAGATTATATCTTTCATAGATGCAGCCAATATCGACCTCAAGGCTTTCTCCGATGAAGTATATCAGAAGCAATGTGGCGGTCATTTGCAGCCAGTTCTTGACACTCTTCTTACAATGAAGGAAGCAGGAGTACATCTGGAGATAACAAACCTCTTGATTCCAGGGGTGAATGATGATGAAGGTATGATAAGGGATATGTGCAGATGGCTCAAAGATCATGGCTTTGACGATTGCCCACTTCATTTCAGCAGGTTCTTTCCTCAATATAGGATGAAAGATTCTATACCTACTCCAAGAGAAACCTTATATCTAGCCCGTAGGATTGCAGAGGAAGAAGGAATCAATAAGGTATATTTAGGAAACATTTAAAACAGAAATAATTGAATGAAATTACAAAACAGCATTTGAATTCAGCCAAATTGACCATTTCCGCATGACATATTTAGGCATTCCCCAACTTTTTGGGGAATGTTTCCACAGAGCATCCTCATTTTCCACACTATTCATTTTTGGCAAAAAATACATAAATTACTGATTGTCAATACAAAATTATTCTTCTTAACTTTTTGGCACGCAGATTGTGACTATGATTAGCGGGTTCAATAATGAATCCACAAACAAGTAAGTAACATCAATTAGTAACAATTTTAAAAAGATAAGATTATGAAGAAGTTTATGTTTGCAGCTATCGCAGCTTTGGTTATGGTTTCAGTAAGCAACGTTTTTGCATCAAGCAAAATGGTAAGTAACGCTCAGGTTGCTCCTGTTGATACAGTAGCTCCAGATGCTCCTTCAGATACATTGGCTGTTGGTACTCCTATCCAACCACAGGCTGGTGTTGAGGATTCTACCCAGCAGGAGAATGCCACAGAGGCAACTATAGAAGCAACTCCAACAGAGACTACAACAGAGAATGCTACAGAGACAACAACAGAGAATACCACCGAAGAGACTCCAGTAGCTACAGAATAGCAGGCTGTTGCTGAATAATAGAGAAAATACAGTTCCTTTTGTAAGCGTTATACAGGAATAATAGGGATATTGTTATCAGAAAAGTACTTATGCTTATTTTAGTTTCAGAAGAAATTGCATAATTAGTAAATACTTGACAAGATTTTTAGTTCTGTGTTAGTGAAAAGGGAAGTCTGCTGGCAGTGATGCCGGCAGACTTCTGTATTTTGTCGTTTTTCTCTTGTCATATTATACCATTCGAGTTTTTGCATACAAAATTATAAAATATATTTGAGAAAATGAGATTTTTTGAATAAAAAGTCATCTCTCAGCTTTAAGAGTGAAGTAGGATAGGTGGGGGCGTACCTTGCTCAAAAGAAGAGAACAGATACAGGCTTCAGAAGAGAAGAGAGCTATCAGAGCTCTTTCCTCATTCGATTACCTCATGGGTATTGATGACTTCTCCAGAATGGGTGGATTTAGGTTTAAGAGGGAAATGGAAGGCGATTATATCAATGTGTCACCTTCTCTCAAGATACCTCCACTAACAGAAATCAGAGAACTGATTCATGCCAGTCAGGAAGTGGAAAAATCTTCAGAAACTCTTCCGAAGGGTAGCATTCAACATCTGCATTGGTAATTCTGATGACCACTTCAGAAAACAAGTTTTCTGCTCACACCAAAAGGATGCTGCCTTTTTGCGCAGCCAAAATACAAATCATTTTTCCATCGGAAAATACTCCAATGCAAGTTGGTTTTTGAATTGGTAAGAAAGGAGATTATTTATGTCACAAAAGAAGATATTCAGATGCCAGGAATGTGGGTACGAGACCGAAATATATGAGGGACGTGGTTTCATGGGGCAGCACATTGAAGCCATGTCTTGTCCCGACTGCAGGAACATAGTACCTCTAGTGGTGGGTGGAGTGATAGGTGATGCTGCACCTAGCTTCAACTCCCTTGTAGGAAGACTCTGCCTGAGATGCGGATCGGACAGGATTCACAGGTGGGATATGCACACCTGTCCCAAATGCGGGGGCAGGATGCAGCCCACTGGCGAAGAAGAATTTTGGACATAAAAACTAGCCTTTGTAGGAAAAAGGAATTCTTTTCTAAATCTGTTTTTCAATCCATGCCATCAATACTGCTACTGCATATTGCTGTTCTTCTCTTGTCAGCTGTCTTCCGGCAGGTATATGATGCCATTTGAAGAAACATCCACGGCAACAGCAGCCTGTAGCATGCTGGGCTATAAATACAGGATGCCCTCTCATCGGCGTCTGCTTGCCGTCATTGGGAATCACGGCAGGAGCAAGGCGTTTGGCAACGAAATCCTCTGCATGCTTACGGATGGTTGCCAAGCCCTTTTCTGCAATATATTCCTTATCCCTCTTCGAAAGGTGAAAACGGCTGCGGAATGCTGATTTGGAAAGTCTTTCAAACAGACCTGTCAAGTCATACTCTTTGTCTGGAGAGGTATGGTTTTCCTCGTTTTCTGAAGAGACAGTATCTTTCTGATAATCCTCTTTCTCCTCTGGAAACAAATTGAGTTCTACATATCTGGCATGGTTTGCCCTTGAATCTTTTTTCATATCTATTTATCTCCTATATCTGTTTCATCCTTGTGTAGATAGATACATTCTTATCGAATTTACAAATAATGGAATGCATTTATGATTTTTCAGTCTCCAGTTCCAGCAAAATTCTCTTTGCTTCCAGTCCTCCGGCAAAGCCTGTCAGGGAACGGTTGCTGCCGATAATGCGATGGCAGGGGATAAGGATGCTGATGCCGTTGGCTCCGATTGCTCCAGCCACGGTTCTGACACAATTGGGATTGCCTATACTTTGAGCGATTTCCTTATAGCTTCTGGTTTCACCGTATGGTATATCAAGCAATGCTTTCCATACTTTTCTCTGGAAATCTGTTCCTACAGGATGCAACGGAATTTCGAATGACCTGCGGATGCCTAAAAAATATTCATCCAGTTGCTGCCTAGCCAGCTCCAGGACAGAAGATGTCTCTATCTTGAAATCTGCGTTCATATACCTTGCTAGTCGAAGCTTATTGCGCTCTGCACATGGCTTTTCGTTCCAATCACATAGACACAATTCATCACCCACTGATGCCAGAATTAACTCTCCACAGGGCGAGTTGTAATATTGGATGTTTATTTGCTGCATTCTATCAAATACGATTAAACTTTTTGCAAAAATAATAAATATTCTCAGATTTCGCAAGATAAAGTACAATATGGAATTCTTATTTATAATATATTATACTTTTATTGAACTTTTCTTTGAGTTTTGCCATATTTTCATTAACTTTGCCAGCAAAACTATCATTAAGAGTTACCCTATAAAATAAACGTATTATGCAGATATTATTGGCAAATGCCAAAATCATGTTTGATAAGGCAGATAGGACAGCTGTTTCAAAGCCACTTTTCCAATCTGTGGCTGAAATGTTGGCTGCAGAAATGGCTAAGCTGGACGTAGAGGAATTGGCTAGGCAACTTGATTGCAGCCACAAGATAGCTTCTGAAAACTGGAAACGCTATCGTAATTTTATGGCTGCAGAGAAGATGCCTGCCATACTTTCCTACAATGGACAGGCGTATAAGCATCTACGCGCCAACACTTTGGGAGAAGAATCCCTGCAGTATGCCCAGAAACATCTCTGGATTACCTGCTTTCTCTATGGATTGCTTCGGCCGATGGATGGCATCGTGCCTTATCGTATGGAGCATTGCGTGACGCTTGAAGCTACAAACGACAAGCCGATCAATCAATTTTGGAAAGATAAACTGACAGATGTTCTTATCCACAGTGTGAAAGCTGACGATGGCATACTTATCCATCTCTCTACGGCAGAATATGAACATCTGTTTGATTGGAAGAGAATTTGCAGGGAAGTGAAAGTCATCCAGCCCCTCTTTTATGTTCGCCAGAAGGATGGTAGGCTGAAAATGCAGGCTGTGTGGGCTAAATCCTGCCGTGGAGCTATGGTGAGATACATTCTAAGCAACCAACTTGCTACTCCAGAAGAATTGGCAGCCTTCAGTTACGAAGGTTTTGAATACGCACCAGAATTAGGAGAAGCGGCTTTTCCGCATTTCGTTCGTAATATAACAAAATAGTACTTTCTTACTTTTCCTACATCAAAGATGATATCTTAGAAGACAAGGGAGCGGATTAGGTAATGCTTTAGTCCGCTCCCTTGTTTAATTTAGTTTAAATCCTGAACAATTCTTGTTTATCTCTAGGTAAAATTGTATCTTTGCCGTGGAGAAAGTTATGTTCAAAGCTTTTGAACTTAAGTTCAGAACCTTTGAATTTATATTCAAAGCCTTTGAACATAGGTTCAAAGTCTATGAACGAAGCTTTCTACTAGGATTAGAAACAATTATTATTCGTAATAACATCAATTACTATTAGGAGAGGAAACAATATGGCAAAGTACAAGTTACAGGAGCTGCCTGATTTAAATAATACCGGCAAGCGTAAGGTTTATCCCAAGATGGTAGTCAACCGGACTCTATCTCGCAAGGAGTTTATCGAAAGGATGCAGGGTTATCATCGTGGTATTTCGGCAAGTACCACGGAGGCAGTGCTGATGGATGTGGAAGAAATACTGGTTGAGATGCTCTCCATGGGCTATAATGTGAATCTGGAGGGTCTCGGTACCTTCTCTCTATCCTTGGGTTTCGAGGATGACAAACCTACGGAGATGCAGGGCGATGACGACAAGATGACCTATCGCAAGGTAGGCGTAAGAGATGTGAACTTCAAGGCATCTCCCGATTTCATCAAGTCTGTGAAGCAGGTAGCCGACCGCGATCTGGAGCGGGATATGGGTGGCGTAAAACTGATATTGAAAAAGAAATATACCCGAGAGGAGCGCATCGCCCGAGCCTTGGATGTCATCGATGAGAATGGCTTCATCGGTCTTACCGACTATGCCTACATCAACAACCTGAGCCGCACCGCCGCCTCCTTGGAGTTGAAGGAGATAGCCCATGACGAGACTGTTCCTATCCGCTCTGTGGGTCAGCACAGCCATAAGGTCTGGGTGAGGAGAAAAAAATAAGATAAAGTATGATTTCTCATCATTTTCTTTGGTAGTTAGGAAATATTATTGTAGTTTTGCACAAAGAAAGATAAAGTCTAAAAAGTAGTAGATATGGAACAGAAGAAGAAACGCGTATATCGCAAGCGCATCCCTTATGGTATGATGAATTTTGAGGATGTTAGAAAGGATGATTGCTATTATGTGGATAAGACTCCGTTCATAGAAGAAATGGAGGCAGCAAATAAGTTTTTCTTTTATATTCGCCCTCGCCGTTTCGGCAAGAGCCTTACCCTTTCTATGCTCCAGAATTACTATGATGTGAACAAGAAGGATAAGTTTGAACAGCTCTTTGGTGATCTTTACATAGGTAAGAATCCAACCCCTGAGCGTAATTCCTTTTTGGTGCTGAATCTGAATTTCTCTGTAGTTGCAGCTGGTATCGACGATTATAAGGATGGTTTGGATGCTACCTGTAACATGGCTTATAATTTTTTCTGTGATGTTTATCAGCAGTATCTTCCTGAAAATATCAAGGAGGAAATGAATAAGCAGGAAGGGTGTATCGACCAATTGCAATATATCTGTCAGGAGTGTGATAAAGTTGGTCAGCAAATCTATCTCTTCATAGATGAGTACGACCATTTTACCAATAAGATTCTTGCTGAGCCGCAATATATGACCAGTTATCGCAAGCAGACGCATGGTGAAGGCTATCTGCGTCTCTTCTTTGATGCGGTAAAGGCGGCTACAAGTACATCCTTGAAGCGTGTTTTCGTGACGGGTGTCAGTCCTGTGACGATGGATGATTTGACCAGTGGTTTCAACATCGGCACCAACTATTCCTTGAGCGCCGAGTTTAACGAGATGACGGGATTTACTGAGGAAGAAGTACGGGAGATGTTGACCTACTATTCTTCGGTTTGTCCTTTCCGTCATTCCGTGGATGAACTTATCCAGGTGATGAAGCCATGGTATGATAACTACTGCTTTGCTGAGGAGGTTTATGGAGAAACAACGATGTATAACTCAGTGATGGTGCTGTATTTCATAGACCAGTATATTAGCAGCAGATGTAGAATCCCGAAATATATGATAGAGGATAACATCCGTGTAGATTATAACAAGCTTCGCATGCTCATCCGCCACGACAAGGAGTTTGCTCATGATGCCAGCATCATCCAGCATCTGGTTACGGATGGATTTGTTACGGGAAACTTGAAAAGGGGATTTCCAGCCGAGAGTATCAACGATCCGGACAATTTCGTCAGTTTGCTCTTTTACTTTGGCATGTTGACCATTGATGGAACCTATCGTGGCAAGACCAAGTTTGTGATTCCTAACGAGGTGGTTAGAGAGCAGATCTATGCTTATTTGCTGAGCACCTATAAGGAGAACGAACTGGTTTACGATACCTATCAGAAGAGTGATTTGGAGAGTGGCTTTGCTTATGATGGGGATTATAAATCTTATTTCGGCTTTATAGCCGATGCCATCAAGCGCTATTCTTCGCAGCGTGACCGACAGAAGGGTGAGTCGTATGTGCATGGCTTTACCTTGGCGATGACTTGTCAGAATATGTTCTATCGCCCTATCTCAGAACTGGACAACCAGGCTGGTTATGCCGACATCTTCCTGCGTCCGCTCCTGGAGAATTATCCGGATATGGAGCATTCATACATTGTGGAGTTGAAATATTGCAAGTCGGATGCTACCGATGAGCAGGTGGCGAAGCTGAGAGAGGCTGCCATCGCTCAGGTTAATCGCTATGCAGATAGTGATGTGGTGAAGACTGAGGTAAAGACCACCCGCCTTCACAAGATTGTTGTGATATTCAGAAGCGTGGATATGGTGGTGTGTGAGGAGATAGAATAAAGTTACTGAGATGTAATTGTATATGAATTATGCAGATTACATTTGTGGCGTTAATTAAAAGAAAGGAATAAGATGGAAACGATTAATATTCAGTTTCAAGTACCTTCTACAGGTCAATATACGCTTGACGAATTTGTCGCCAAGCTCAAAGACTATGCAGAAAAATTAGCCGGTTCTATCTCCAAGTCAGGAAACAGTTACCAGGAAAGATTCATGAGCCAGGCAGAGCAGGAAGCCTATGTGGCAGAAAGTCTCAACCGTGCTCTTGATGAAATGGAAGCTCATAAGAAGAATGGGACTAAGCCGATGGATGCTCGTGAATTGTTGAAAAGACTTCGGGAAGAGGAGGCGTAGTATGAAGGTTAAGATTTATACGGAAAAAGAATTTGAGCGACAACTTAGAAAGCTTTCTAAGAATCATTGATTTGTTGACAATCTATGATAAAGGAGAAATCTCTAATATCTCTGATGAGTTTATCAGTTTTTTGCTTGATAAACGTGAAAATGGATAATATACAGAATTAGTATCATTGCCTTTCAGTATTATCTGATGCTGAAAGGTTTTTTGTGTCTTAAAGCGAAGAAAGTTGTTCTTTTCTTTGGCATTTCCAATTCTTTTCGTTAATTTTGTGGCGTTAATTTAAAAGAAAGGATTTTGATATGGCAGCAACTGTTTTTAATCAAGCACAGCTTGAACTTTTAGATATGATGCAATGGGTAAAAAGCCCGGAAGCATTGGCAGAATTGAAGCAGGTTATCTCTGATTTCTTTGCCAAGAAGGGACAGGAAGAATTAGATGCAATGTGGGAGCGTGGGGAAATGACAGAAGAAAAGCTGAAGAGCTTTGAGACATTGCACGAAAGAACTCCTTATCGCCGATAGTTATGAATATTGTTTTGGATACCAATTGCCTTGTTATTGCAATTTCAAGGCAAAGCGAATACCATCAAGTATGGCAAGATTTTCTTGCTGGTAAATATACTCTATGTATAACCAATGAGATTATCGAGGAATACAGTGAGGTGTTGTCTCGTAACATCTCCCCTTTGGTATCAGAACTCTTCATTTCTGCCATTTTGAATAGGAAGAACGTAAAGAAGATCTCTCCTTCTTTTTCCTTCCATTTAATTGAGGCAGATGTTGATGATAACAAGTTCGTAGATTGTGCGATTGTGGCTAATGCCAAATACATAGTAACTGAAGATCATCATTATGATGTCTTGAAAGAAATCCCGTTTCCTAAGGTAGATGTGATTAAGTTAAGGGAGTTTATGTTGGAACTTCAAACTATCTCAGAATAAATCCAGCCTTTCAGTATTTCTGATGCCGAAAGGCTTTTTTTTGTGTCTTAAAGCGAAGAAAGTCGTTCTTTTCTTTGGCATTTCCAATTCTTTTCGTTAATTTTGTAGCGTCATTTCCGAGATGGCTGGCAAAGGGATGCTGGCTGAAAAGTCTGGGGATTGGCTATATCTTTTAGAATTAGACGTTTACTACGTTTCGCTTCTGATAAACTGGAAATTAGGAACTTCAAGTGACTTATCGGAGAGAGATGGCAGTGGACGCCTACATAACGTGTATATATACACGGCACAAGTGCGCCCTTTCGTATAGGAAGGGTGTGCCTTGTGCTACATACATATATACCATGTTGGCGTAGGTGTGTCCTCTTGCTTCTTGTTCTTGTTAAGTCACGGGTCTCCTAAACCTCCAGTTTTGCAAGAACGTTAAAGGAGTAATGACACCCCTGCGCCAATTTCTTTTAAGATAGTTTCTGTCGGCTTATGGGAAGATTGTAGGTTTGCAGAGAAATGAAAACAGAATAAAATTATTATGTATTTGCTAATAGGGGTGAGCATACAAAATAATGTAGCTATCTTTATGAACAAATACGAACTCGCAAAGAAGATAAATGAGCTGGAAGGTCTTACAAATGATGAGAAATCGGAGTTGTTTCAGCTTCTTCGTTCGAAGAAAAAGTATGGTTTGGTTTGGGAAGACAAACCTGAGGATATAGAGCAAAGAATGCTTGATGACCAGCCTGTGCTTGTTGAAGTACCTGAACGTGCCATCCTCAGCGATGACGCTGAGGCTCCAAACCATATTCTTATTGAAGGTGATAACCTCGAAGCCCTTACAGCCCTTAGCTATACCCATGCAGGAAAGATTGATGTCATTTATATCGATCCACCTTATAATACTGGCAATAAGGATTTTAAATATAATGATGCTTATGTAGATAAAGAAGATGCCTATTATAATAGTAAGTGGCTGTCATTTATGAATAAGCGATTGAAGATAGCTAAATCTTTATTGAAAGAAGATGGTGTTATCTTTATCTCTATTGGAGATGATGAGGTATCACAATTGAAAATTCTTTGTGATGAAATATTTTCACGTCAATGCTTAGGCTTTTTACCACGAATTGCTAAATCTGGCTCAAAGCAAGGTACTTATTTTAGACCTACAAAAGATTATATCTTGGTGTATTGCAAAAATACAGAAATGGTAAAAGGATTTCATACAAAGGAATTTCAAGTGAAAGAATATCCTTTAGTTGATGAAAATGGAAGAAACTTTCGTAAAGCACATTCTTTATTTCAAGCTTCTTTAGATCCTTTGAGAGGTTGTAAGAATCAACGTTATTATATAGAGGCTCCTGATGGCACATTAATATTGCCTCCTGGTCATACTATGCCTTTAGAAAATGAAGATGCTGCTCATATAGCTCCTGCGACAAGAGCAGATAAAGTTTGGCGTTGGTCTTATCAATCTTATCTTGCAAAGAAAGATCGCATAATGTTCTCTGAATCAAAAAAATCTCCTTTGATTGATTCATATGGAAATCATACGGATTGGAACGTTTATGAGAAAAAATATGAGGATGAAGAAACTGATGGTGATATTGATTATAACCTACCAGATGATGTAATCTATGATTATTTAAACTCTTCTGCCACTACATATTTAAATAATATGGGAATTGATTTCCCATTTAGTAAGCCATGGGAATTGATAGCATATTTGATTGATATAACAGAGAAGCCATCTGATATTACTGTGCTAGATTTCTTTGCAGGTAGTGCCACAACATTAGACGCTATTATGAAAATGAATGATGGTGATGGAGGACATCGAAAAGGTATTCTTGCTACTAATAATGAGAATAACATTTGTGAAGAAGTTGCTCATCCACGCATCTATAAAGTTATTAATGGTTATACAACTATTAAGGGACATACTCAGGTTCCTGGCTTAACCCGCAACAACCTTCGTTATTACAAGACAAAGTTTGTGCCTCGTGATAAGAGTCCGAAGAATCTGCGTAATTTGATGGCACTCTCTACAGATATGCTTTGCATCCACAACGATACATATATCGAGAAGCCATTTGCTGGCAAGAACATCAACAACAAGATTGCTCGCTATTTCGAGAGCAATGATGGAACTAAGCGACTGCTGGTGATTTATCGCGCTGAGGCTATTCAAGCCCTGGTAGAGTTGATGAAGCAGGAATTCAAGAATGGCGAAAGTAAGGAGAACGGCAAACTCATGATCTATGTCTTCTCGCCAAACGGCTATGCTTATGATGATGAGTTTGAGGATGTGGCAGAATATATCTCGCTTTGTGCTATGCCTGATGCCGTATTGAATGCTTATCGCAGAGTTTTGCCAAAGAAGCATCAAGCACAACTCCTGGATGATGTTGCAGAAGAAACGGATTCAGAAGCGAGAACAGTCGAAGAATCGGATTTATTTCAAAATCAAACATATACAATGGCAGCAAGTGAAATCAAAGATAACAGGGAAGGAGGCGACGAATGAAACAGATACAATATCAGCAGAAAGCAGTCAAGGAATTGGTAGATAAGACCATTGATCTGCTTACTTATTCAGGTATGCGCCATACACTCGTATTCAAGGCTCCAACTGGTGCCGGCAAGACGGTGATGGCATCAGAAATGTTGCTCCAACTGAATGCTGAGTTGAGAGACCGTACGGATGTTCCTTATAAAGAGTTGGCATATATTTGGATTGCTCCCAACAAGCTTCATGAACAGAGCTACTTTAAGATGAAATCCTTCTTTACGGAAGGACAGGAGTTGCATCCGGTCATCTATGACGACCTCGACCATTCTGCCGAAGGCTACATCCATCCGGGAGAAATCCTTTTCGTCAATTGGGAGAGTATCAATAAGGATAATGCCGTGATGATACGTGATACGGAGCAGAGTGCTTCGCTCTATGATCTTACTCGCAGAACCCAGGAAGAACAGAATATTCCTATCGTCGTTATTATCGACGAAGAGCACATGTTTGCCAGCAAACTCGCCAACAAGACAGAGAAGGTGTTGAAGAACATCAATCCAAAAGTTGAGCTTCGTATTTCGGCAACCCCTGAGACAAAAGGCGATTTGGATGTGAAAATACCTAGAGAGGCTGTTGTTAGAGAAGGTATGATTAAACAGGGCGTGGTATTGAATCCAGCCTTGAACTTTACGGATCCGAATGGCTCTTTGAACCAGCATCTGGTGAGCCTTGCCTTGAAGAAACGGGAAGAGTTGGCTGAGGCTTATCGCAAGATAGGTGTTCATATCAATCCTCTGCTGCTTATTCAGTTGCCTAATGATAAAGATAAGATGGATAAGGATGATGAAAGTATCAAGGAAGAGGTGATGCAATATCTGGACACCATCAAGAATATCAATGTTGACAATGGCAAGTTGGCGATATGGCTCAGCAACGAAAAGGAGAATCTGGATGGTATAGAGAAACCGGATAATCTGACCGAGGTGTTACTCTTCAAGCAGGCCATCGCTCTGGGATGGGACTGCCCTCGTGCCGCTGTGCTCCTCATCTTCCGAAAGATAGAGAGTTTTACTTTCACCGCTCAGACCGTGGGACGCATTCTTCGTATGCCTGAGCAGCATTTCTATGAGGACGATCGACTGAATTGGGGGTATGTATATACCAATCTCAGCAAAGACATCATCAAGATTGTGCAAGATGATATGGACTATATGTCGAATATTCATGCTGTTCGTCGAGAGAATCTATGCAATGTGGTGCTGCGTTCTGAATATTGTGAGCGTCCTGCCATTGCACGTAAGCGACTGGGACCAGATTTCAAGAAGGTACTTGCAAAAGTCTTTGAAGATATTCTTCTGGTTAAGAACCGCCAGTTATCTCTTTTCACGATAGATGACTTGGAGGGCAATGTGGATGAAGAAGATTCCGAAGATGTTGAGGCTGCAGAGAGCATTTATGCCAAAAACAGAAAGGCATGTGAGGATAAGATTACCTTTAAGGTAAGAAGCATTGGAATCGATTTGATAGAGGATGTCAGTATCACGGGCGAGACTGGTGAGACTCATGTGGATAAGAAGGCAAGATATGTCCGCACGATGCAGGAATTGAACAATTCATTCAATGCTTTCTGTGCCAAGTGTATTGGTTCGAAGTTTGAGAAGGTGAGTGTCACGACATTGGCTTTTGCCTTGAAGGAACTGATGGAAGACTTGTTTGAACTCTTCGAGACGGATGCCGTGAAGGTGATTCTTTATTATGGTAATAAGGAGGTATTTGCAGATTTGATAGACCGTGCCTTGAATCGTTATCAGAAGATTCTTGAGGAACGACAGAATCAGCAGAATGCAAAGTATTATAAAGCTTATGACTGGGAGGTTCCTGTGGAACGACTTTATAAGGAAGAAAGTCATCACATCAAGGATGAGGTACGAGATCATGCTCTTCTGCCATTTGTAGAATTAAAGAATGCCTCTAAGCCTGAAGAGCGTTTCGAAGCTTTCCTGGAATCCAACAAGGAGTATATTGACTGGTGGTATAAGAATGGTGATGCCGGCAGGCAGCATTATGCCATCAGTTATGAGAACAAGGAGGGGCATAAAGCCCTCTTCTATGTAGATTTCGTGATTCGCATGAAGAATGGTCAGGTCTTCCTCTTCGATACCAAGAGTGCTGGAAGTGATGTGGATGCCGTAGAAAAGCATAATGCCCTCATCGACTATATGGCGAGCGAAGAGAACAAGGACAAGCATCTGAAGGGTGGCATCATCATCGAGAGAAATAACAACTGGAAGTACTGTCCGCTGAAGATAGAGAACACTACAGACATTGTGGAGTGGGATAGCTTCTATCCGAAAGAATATAAATAAGTCATAAACGCTACATATTATAATAAGGTGTAATAACGATGGCAAAGGGACTAGATGGAAAGTTCTTGCACTATGGCATCCGAAAGGAAGACCTCGACCTGATCAGGACGCTATGCGAGAAGCATGAGATTGACTTCGACTGGATGAGTGAGGAAATCCTACGCAAATATCATGCAGCCAAGGTGGATAAGATAGAAATGAATGACGAGGATACTGAGAAGATTATCGCCGAGGCGATTTCTCAGATCAAGTAAAGAACCAAGAATGAAGAACGAAGAGTGAAGAATAGATTATGATTATCAAAAGAATCAAAATCAAGAACTATAAGACTTATCTGAGTCTTGACTTGGATTTGTCGGTGAACCCCGATCAGCCCATCATCCTGATAGGTGGTATGAACGGTGGTGGTAAGACCACGCTGTTCGAGGCAATCTGTGGGGCTCTTTATGGACTTAAGATTCAGAACAAGGCGCATTTTCAGGAACTCCTGAACAATGGTGCCTTGGGAAAGGTGGAGCCTACCATCGTGCTTGAACTCTCTTTCGAAGGTATGGTGCTCGGACGTAAGCAGCAGTATCTGCTGCGTCGTACTTATAAGCTTAATCCTGCCAACAAGCCTGTGGAGAATGTGCTGCTCAATATGGATGGCACGCCTTTCTCCTATGGCACGGCTACGCCTCCGCAGCAGCGTGCCATTAACGAGCAGCAGGTGAACAAAATCATCAAGGCAAACCTGCCGCAGGAACTCAGCAAGTATTTCCTCTTTGATGCCATGCAGTCGAGCGAGCTCTTGAAGGAGAATGTCTTTGCCCAAATCATCAAGGATAATATCCAGAATGTGATGGGATTCAACAAGTATCTGCAATTGAAAAATGCTGCCGAGCATCAGCAGCAGGAATGGGCGGCAAGGAGACTGGAGGCGCAGAAGGAGGCAGAAGAATATAATGGGCTTTGCGAACAGCGCAACCAACTGGTGGCTTTACAAGAGGAGAATACCAAGCTACAGGATGATAAGTACAAATATCTGGTTTCCATTCAGGCAGAATATGATGCCGCCAAGGAAGGTGCCAAGGATTCTGCCGAGACTGCACGAAAGATTCAGGATCTGGAGGCCAGCGTGAAGGATACGCAGGAGTTGTCAAAGCGGTATAATGCCCAATTGAAGCAGGTGGTGGAGACTTTGGAAATCAACGTGTTCTTTCCGAAACTTGCACAGGGAATCACAAACGAGGTGAATGACATTATCCGACAGAAAGAAGCCTTGAAGCAGGAACGTGAAGGGGTGCTCTCCCTGGAGCAGATGCGTGAGGTAACTACCAAGATTCTTGGTTATCTGAAATCAAAGTGCCTCTGTCCGGATTCCGTGGAGGATGACGAAGTGGTGGCTTACCTGAAGAGTCAGCAGGAAGCTTTGCAGCGCAAGGACGACTATGCTTTCCTGGATGAAAGCGAGTTTGATGCGCTCAAGAATCTGCTGGGTGCCAATGCTGTGAATGAGTTTATCGCCCTTAATGACAGTCGTTATGATTTGGAAAAGCGGTTGGAGAACTATGATAATCAGCAGAGTCAGATTGCTCTGCTCCGTCGTAGCATGGTAAGCGGCAATACCGAAATCATCAAGGCATACGAGGAGGCTAGCCGTGAACTCGAAATCTTGAAGAAGGAGGCGGATGACAGAAAGATGAGCATTGAGAAACTGGAGCGGAAGATTCACCAGTTTGATGTGCAGATACAGCAGGAACCAGATGTGAAATATGACATGTTGGTGAAACTGAAGCCTTTCTTTGAGGATGTTGCCGACACTCTGCTCAAACGCAAGAAGGAGAAGATTGAGGAGGATATGAAGGAGCAACTCAACAAACTCCTCATTTCCTACAAGGGCTGCATCGCCAAGGTGGAGCTGTCAGACAGTATGGAGAATTTCACCATCCGTCTCTATCACAAGGCAGGAAATGAAATCTCGCTCAACCAATTGAATGCGGCATCCAAGCAAATCTTTATCCAGGTGTTGCTGAAGGTGCTTCGAAATCTGGGCGACTATAATCCACCTGTGATGATAGATACCGTGATGGGCGTATTGGATGAGGAGAGCCGTGATGTGTTGATGGAAGAATACTTCCCGGGACTTGCCGAGCAAACCATCCTGCTCTGCACCACTTCGGAAATCAGAAAGGATAAGGATTACATGAAGCTGGAACCATTCCTCTCCCGTTCTTATACACTGGTAAGAGATGTGGAAAGTCAGAGCACCCACGTGGAGGAAGGATACTTTGGAGTAATGTGTAATGAATAATGTTTCATATTGACGGAGCAATATAAATATGGAAGTAGCATTAGAGAATATACGACAGGCAGAAGGTATGGTAGAAGCCATCATGCCTTTGAAGGAGAAACTGGAGAAGCGTTTGAACCTTTCGCGGCAAGTGGAAGGGGAGAGGGATGCCATGCTAACCCTGAATAAGGTGATGCGAATCTGTCTGATAGCCAGTTTGAGCTTAACGGAGAAGAGAAGTGTGGATGGTTTGGGAGATATCGTATTGTCGAAATCTTCTCAGCGCATCATGCCTAGTTTCTTTACCAAGGACAATAAGAAGTCGCTTTTTTCGGCTTTGTTGAAGTTGAGATATAGAGATTGTGAGGTGGATTGGCAGAATGCCAGTATCGTGGGTCGCATCGTGGCGAAGGAAATCTATCGGGGTATCGCTTATCTTTCGGAAGATGAGAATCTGAATGCTTTCCTCTTTGCTGCAAGCGACAGGCGACATGGCGGAAGTGGCATTCCTGCCCTGGAGTTGCTGATAGGTGAATATGCAGAGGATATGGAAGCAAAACTGAATATCAACGGGCGTTCGGTATCGAATGCACAGATTCTGGTGGCTGGTACCACGGGTTCGGGTAAGACCAATCTGCTGGCTGTATTGATTCAGCAGTTTCGTAATCTCTCCACGGAAACGCCTTATCCCGTCAATTTCCTCTTGTTCGATTACAAGGGTGAGTTCTCTGACCCCTCGAATGCCAACTGGCTTGTTCATTTCGATGTAGATAGGAGTTGTATTCTCGACCCAGTGGTTGCACCATTGCCTTTTACGCCGTTCAAGGATTTTACGGGTAGGACCATCAACGAAATCAATCTCTATTCCACGGAGATGGCTGGTGCACTCTGCGCTGTAGATCGTGCAACGGTGAGCGCATCCATGAGTAATCGACTGAGTGAAGCCATTGTTGAGGCTTATAAGCAGACGGCAGGCAAGCCTATCACTTTTGAGCTGATGCTGATGAAGTATCAGCAAAGAATGCAGAATCCGGATAAGGATGACAGCATCACTTCGGTTTTGAAGCAGTTGATTCGCAATCATCTGTTTGCATCGGAAGATAAGGTGAATCTGATAGATGAGTGTTTTGTCGTGAAGATGGATGCTTTCCCGAAAGATGGTCCGATAGCCAGGGCTATCGTGTATTTCATCATTTCTAAGCTCAATAATATCTATGAGCTGTTGCCGAAGCAGGCGGTGAATGAGGATTATGTACAGATTCGCCACTTCACGATTATCGATGAGGCTCACTATATGCTGGACTTTGATAATCAGCCGCTTCGCAATCTGATTGCTGTGGGTAGAAATAAGGGGTTGAGCATTATCTTTGCCACTCAAAACATGGATAGTTACAAGAGTAAGTTTTTCGATTTCTATGCCAATGCACAGTATCCGCTCATTATGAAGCAGCAGACGATTTCGGACAGTATCATCAAGGACCTCTTTGGTGTGTCGGGTAAAGATTTCCAGGAAATCAAGTCGGCGATAGCTGGTTTGCAGAAAGGCGAGTTGATTATCAAGGATCATACGATGGCTGCCCTTGGTTTGGGCGGTAAACCGTATAAGAAAATAAAGGTGACGCATCTTATTTGATGCGCCACCTTTTTAAATGAAATGCCTTGTTGCCCCTGATTTGCGACAAACTTTAACGCTGTTGCCCCTGATTTGCGACAAAAAAGACCTGTTTTTGCCCCTGATTTGCAACAAAAGTAAAAAACTTCTCAATTCATATTCTATTTTTTCCTTTTTATTCTTTACTTGAAGCTGAGCTTGCCTTCGGCAATCTTCTTGGCTTCTTCTGGCTTGTTGGTGGTTATGAAGTCAACGCCGGAATCTACGCATTTCTGAATCTCCTTCATCTGGTCGATGGTCCATACATTCACCTTCATGCCCAGGTCGTGACTCTCTTTAATCCAGTTCGGATTTTTGAGGAGGGCACCACCATAGTAGTCGATGCCGGCAAAGCCTTTCTGTTTGATGACTTTGGGAGCCACGTCGCTGCCCAGATAGTAAACCCGGGCTTGTGGGTTCAGCTTTACGAGTTCCTCGCAGGCATGCATGCTGAAGGAGATGTAATCCACCTGCTTCTCCATGCCGGTTGCCTTTACCAAATCAAGGCAAGCCTTTACGCATCTGTCTTCACGCTCAGGAGTCTGATGGGCCTTGATTTCCAGAATCAGCTGCATGGGAGCAAGCTTCTTGCCTGCCTCCAGATAACTCTTCAGCGTGGCGATAGGCTCACCGTTGGCAAGTTTCAGATTCTTGATGTCGGCATACTTGGCGTTCTCGATGATTATGCCATGGATGTCGTCGTCATGGTTTACCACCACGGTGCCGTCTGTGGTGATGTGTACGTCAAACTCGCTTCCCCAAACATCAGCCTTCTTGGCATTCTGCATGGCAGCGATGGAGTTCTGGGCTGCACCCTGACTGTTCCAATGGCCACGATGGGCTATCACCTTTACTTGAGCCATGGCGGAAGATGCCAAAAGCATCATTCCGCACAATATCATACTAGTCTTCTTCATATTCTTCTTTAAAAAACTTCTAATAACGTCTGAAAACGTCTGAGATAACTTCTAAAAATCTGTTTAAAATCTGTATCTTATACCCAACTGGCACTGGTAAGGATTACCATTGCCACCAGCTACGCCGGCGTTGGTATTTACGGCATACTTATACTGCTTCTTCTCCTGGTCGAAACCTGTGATGTAATAGAGAGGAACGTTAGAGAGGTTCTTGCCTACACCCCAGTCTTTGTTGAGAAGGTTGGCCACATTGAATACATCCAGTGAAACTTCCAGGGCATGGGTCTTGTAAAGCTTGAATGCCTTCTCCAAGTGAAGGTCGAAGGTGCCGTAGAAACCATTTACGCCGCCATTGCGCTCAGCCATCTTGCCATAGTTGCTCTGCAAATACTCCTTGAACTTCTTCTCCACCTTTGGGTTAGCCATCAGGGTTTCGAAGCCCTTGCGGATGCCTGCATCGGTGTTAGGGTCGTTAGGGTCGAAGATATAGGCGAGGTCGTTGGTTGCCACGAAGTCACCATTCACGTTGCCGCCTACGATGGTAGAGTAGCGGGTGCCGCCGATGCCAGAGAAGCGGATACCTGCCTGGATGCCCCAGAAGGTTGGTGCTGTTCCGTAAACCACCAGCTTGTGGCGGAACTGACCGTTACCATAGCTCAGCTGACTCATGTCGCGTGGGTCATCCTTCACCATCTTTACCAGTGTTGAGGTGTTTGCCACGTCGCCATTATAGGTGTTGTTATCCTTTACGCTGTTCCATGTATAGCTGAATGAGAGGAATCCATCCTTGAAGTATCTCCAGCTACCGTCGATGACGAAGGCAAACTGGTTTACCTTTCCGATGGTGTTAAGCTCCAGTACACGACCTATCTCCTTGGTCTTTCTGCCTTCCAGCCAGTTGGTGTTGCCCTTGGCATCGATGGTGTTGGCAGGCACATAGACGCCACGTCCACCTTCGTTTTCCAATCTGAAGTAAGGCTCATCCACCATGTTCTTGTCGATATAGAGATAGTTGTGGCGAGCCAGAGTCATGTATCCTGCTACGCCCATCTTGAATCGGTCGCTGAAGTAGTGGGTATACGATAGGTTTGCCTTGTAGATGGTTGGCACCTTGGAGCCCTCCTTGTTGCAGTTGATGGTGACGAGCTTCTCTACATTTGGATTCTTCAGCAGATCAGCACCCGGAGTTGTGGCTGGGTTCTGACGATAGCTTGGGAAGTTAGGAGTAGGGATGAGGCTCGCATCCTGGGTATCGATGGTTACGATGCGGCTTCCGTCGAACACCTGACTGTTTACCGTGGCGTAGTTGTTGATGTCTGATGCGAAGATACCGCCACCAAGCTTCAGAATATCGGTATGCTTGTTGTTGATATCCCACTGCAACTGCAATCTTGGCTGTACCAGGAAGAGACCGATGCCCTTGTCGGTTCTTACACCGAGAAGACGGTCGGCTGGCTCGTAGTAGTTGCCGTGGTCAAGATAGGAAGCGTTGTCGATGCGTACGCCGGCTGTGAGGTCGAAGCCCTCGAAGAGCTGGGTGTGCAACTGACCGTAGATACCTGCGTTTACGATGCGCTGGGTTACCTTCTGGTTCTTTTCGCCTTCTATCATATATACGTCGCGGGCATATCGGTAAGGGGTCATGTTGTTGAAACTGTCGAGTCCCTTGAAGTAGAAACGTCCGTTGGTTTCGCTGCCATAGAGTGAGGAGAGGTGAGAATACATCACGTCCAAGCCCAGGGTATAGTTGATCTTGCCTGCATTGATGAGCAGGTTATCTACAAACTGATATACGTTGTCGTGGAAATTCTCTGGGGTGAATCGCTGTCCGCCTATCTGGATGTTGGTCATCAAGGTCTTTCCATCTACTTCCGATGCTACGTTCTGCACGATGGCACGTGGGATGGTGCCGTTAGGCAGGAGACTGTTTGCCTTGGTCTCTTCCATCGAATACATCCATTGCACTTTCGCCTCGTTGGTAATCTTTGGTCCGAATACGCTGCGGAGAGATGCCATCAAGCTGTTGTCTGCGGTGTTGCAGTCGGAGTAAGACTCCAGGAAGTTGATGGTGGTATTGTCACCTTGGCTATATGGCTGCTTGTTGATGTTCAGGTTGTTGCGAACACTGAGCAGATTGGTTGGGTTGATCTGCCAGTCGATGCGTGCGAACACGGAGTTGGTGTTTGATTTCTTGTCAAACGAACCGTACTCCGGCTGGTTAGGCAGCCCGTATTTATCTTTTGCTATCTGGGTGAAGGCATCAAGTGTAGCTTGCGACAGATTGTATCTGCTTTCATCCGATGCTCCATGAATGTCGGCGATGCGCAATGGCTTGGTGTCCTGCTGATGATCCCATGCCACGAAGAAATGCAGGCGGTCTTTGATGATAGGTCCACCCAGCGAGAAACCATACTGATAGGTGGAGAAATCAGAGGTACGCTTGTTGCCGAGGATGTCGTACTGGCTGGCGAGCCAGTCGGTGCGGAGATAGGAGAATGCCGAACCCTTGAGGGTGTTGGTACCCGATTGGGTTACGGCGTTAATGAGTCCGCCACCTGCACGGCCATAGGTTACATCATAGGCATTGGTTACCACCTTAAACTCTCTCACGGCCTCCATGGTCATGGCGTAAGGACTGCCTTTTCTGGTATTGGCAGCACCGCCGGAGATAGGGTTCTTGGATGACATGCCATCGATGTTGAAACCGGTGGAAGAGGCAAGCTGACCGCTGAGGTTCATGCCGTTGCTCAGCGGAGAGAGGTCGATGAGCGAAGTGAAGTTACGTCCGTTTACAGGCAGTTTCTTGATGTCCTGCGCTGTAACGCTGGTTGATGCTCCCTCGTTATCCACGTTCTTCTTCAGAGAGTTTGCCACCACTTCAATCTCTTTCAATTCCTGGCTCTGATCGCTCATGGTGAAGTCAACACGCAGCATATCGCCCTGGTTGAGCGAATAGCCTGTGCGCTTCTGGTCACCATAACCGATGTATTTGGCGGTGATGGTGTAAGGCGAACCGAGTGGAATTTCTCGGATGGTATAGTTTCCGTTGGCATCAGTGGCAGCGGAAACGGTGAAACCTGTAGACTCGTTCTTTACGGTTACCAAGGCACCGATTACAGGTTCTTTGGTGTTATCCACAATCTTTCCAGTAACGGTGGCACGGGTGTTCTGTGCAAAGAGGCACGTGGTGCTACCAGCCGCCAACAGCGCTGCTGTGGCGACAAATCGAATTGAATTCATAAAATACAATCTTTGGTTTATAAAAGTTTATCGTGATTCTGCCGAATATCATAGAATTCTTCTATTCCTATTTCCTAAAAGAATTCTTCTGCTATTTCCTGAATACTTTCTTTTACTTTCTCATAGCTGTGAGTGTACTCTCCACGTCGTTGAGCATTTTGGCAGTACTCTTGCGGCTAGCCTTGAGCATCTGCTGTTCCGACTGTGGGTTGATGGATGTGAAGTAATTGCTACCCTGTGCCAATTTCTTCTTGTTGCCATCATAGAGTGAATAGTTCACGTAGTGGAAGATGGTCTTGAAAGGCTCTTCCTGATACTTGAGATAGTGATTGTCGAGGAGGAGGAGATAATCGGCTCCTGCCTGGTCGAGCATGCCACGGAGTTGGGTGGTATTGACGAATGTAAGGTCAGATGACTGGTTCTCACCTTCGCCTGTGGTCTTGATATCCTCCAGAATGTCGTGGTAGGTGCCCTGAATGGCATTACCGTCTACATAGGTGAAGTTTGCCTTTGATTTCTGGGCAAGTTGTGCGAGGTTGTCTTCTATCACCTTATTATATATGTAGCATACGCTGTCTGGGTTGATCTGCGTATCCTCTGCCAGCATATCAGTAACGAAATAGTTTGATTTCACGTTGTCTTGAGCGCCAATCACGAGTACGCGACGGGCTTTTACTGCGTTGCTGGTGGCATTGCCTTCCAATTCTGGTGTGCCAGCCATCATGTTGCTGCTAACGAGCATGGTCATCATCAGCAAACTACCTTTTGCAAATGTTTTCTTTCTCATTCTTCTTCTTTTTTATGATAATCTTTTCTGGTTGCAAAGGTAGGGGTATTAGATTACAGGAGAAATGCAATGGTGATACAATGCTTTGAATGAATTGTTTCAAAAAAATGAAGGTGGAACATCGGGTTCGATGCTCCACCTTTTATATATATACCTTATTATATATACATCTAAAAAAGCTTTATTCTGCCAATCGGATGCTCATAGGGCTTACGGTGATGAGGCGCTTCTTGTAGAGGTCGCCAATGGCACGCTTGTAAACCTTCTTGCTCACGTGGAAACGCTCGTAGATGTCGTCGGCCTCGCTCTTGTCGCCAAGGTTGCACTCGCCGTCGTTGTCCAGGAGATACTGGTAGAGGGTCTCGGCGAAATCGGCTGTCTGCTGGATGCCGGTCTTCTGCAGGGTGACATCTATCTTTCCGTCAGGACGAACTCTTCCGATGTATCCCTTCATCTTGTCACCCGTGTGGATGTACTGGAAAATCTGATCCTGATAGAGCAGACCCGGATACTGGTTGTCGATGATAACCTTGAAGCCGAGGTCGGTCTTCTGCCAGATGAGGAGATCCACCTCATCGCCATGCTTGTAGTGAGGATGGTCTTCGTTGAGATAACGCTCTATCTTGGCAGAGGCAACGATGCGATAGCTCTCCTCGTCAATGTGGATATGCACGATGTAGGAGTTGCCGAGCACCATGCGCTTCTTCTGCTCGCGGAATGGGCAGAAGATGTCCTTCATCAGTCCCCAGCCCAGGAAGGCTCCGTATTCGTTGACCCATTTCACTTCGAGATAGGCGAAGTCGCCCACTTTAGCCAATGGGGTTTCGGTGGTAGCGATGAGGCGCTCTTCCTGATCGAGATAGATGAAGACATCCAGCTCGTCGCCGATGCCAGCGTCTTCAGGAACGTAGCGGGATGGAAGGAGGATTTCTCCCTCATCTCCACCATCGAGATACAGACCGAAATCTACTTTCTTTACGATGCGAAGGCGATTGTAATCGCCGAGTTTTATCTTTTTTGCCATATAATGTTGTTTTCGAGAATATAAAATGCTTTTGCCCTTACTGGGCGACAGTTTTGCGTCCGTAATTACCCAGGGTGTTGCCCTGGGCTAGGAGCTTCTGCCCTTTCAGGGCGTTTAGATGCAATCTATGGATGAGTCTGGTTCTTCTGCTGAAACTTCTTTATTGTTATCAGTAGTTTCTTCTACAGAAACTACTTTATTGTTATCAGCAGTTTCTTCCTGGCTATCAGCAGCACCAGCCTCCACCGTCTTCTCTATCATTCCATCCTTGAGATGAATGGTGCGGTCGGTGATGGAAGCAAGACCCTCATCGTGGGTAACGATGACGAAAGTCTGGCCGAACTTGTCTCTGAGATCGAAGAAGAGCTGGTGAAGCTCTGCCTTGTTCTTCGTGTCGAGACTTCCTGATGGCTCATCGGCAAGGATGACAGCTGGATTGTTGACCAAGGCTCTTGCCACGGCTACACGCTGTTTCTCACCACCAGACAACTCGGCAGGTTTGTGGCTGGCTCTATCGCTCAAGCCCATGAATTCCAATAACTCCTCGGCACGCTCCTTGGCTTCCTTTCTGCCCTTTCCGGCGATGAAGGCAGGAATCATGATGTTCTCCAGGGCGGTGAACTCCGGTAGAAGCTGATGGAACTGGAAGACGAAACCGAGATGCTGGTTGCGGAAATCGCTCAGTTTCTTGGTGCTGAGGCTGCGCACATCAATGCCGTCCACCTCTATGCTGCCACTATCTGGCTTGTCGAGGGTACCGATAATCTGGAGAAGAGTGGTCTTGCCGGCACCACTAGGTCCGACGATACTTACTACCTCGCCCTTGTCAATATGCAGGTCGATGCCCTTAAGCACCTGCAGGGAGCCGAAGCTCTTGGTTATACCTTTTATATCAATCATTTTCTAACTCAAAATTATTTTGCAGGCAAAATTAAGCAAAATATTTGGAAATGCCTAATTTTAAGAGATAAAAAGAAATAAGGAGGGATATAAAAAAACAAAACGAGCCTTATTCTTGCAAATAAAGCTCGTTTCAGTACTCAATTCTGTACTACTTTCTATAAAATGTATGTGTTATTTCAACCCATCGGCATCGCCGGTGGTCTTCAATCCGTTGCTCTTTTCGCGAGGGGTGATATTCACTTTCTTCGCTATGGTGTTCTCGATAAGGTTGGCATCGAATGCCATCTTCTTGTCGGTGCAGGTGATATCCTGGAAGGTGAAATCTACCAGGCGGTATTTATCGCTCTTTCCTACATCAAAGAAGTTGTCACAATCCATCTGGATGTTCTTCATCGTGATGTTGTTGCACTGGCTCAATGGCATGTCCTTGCGGTCACCAGGTTTGAAGAACTGCGTCCATGGACGGATGACGAGGAAACTGCCGGTGGTGCCCTGGATGTTATCCACTGTTACATACTCATAATGCTGTGGAGTATCAGGGCGCATCTTCAGCCAGAGCACGCGCTGTGCCTTATCCACCTTGATGTTGCGGAGCACGATATTGCGGTCTTTCACGCTTTCGCTGCCAAGAGTCAGGCAGCCATGCACGGTTCCATAATGGCAGTTCTGGATGAGCACGTTATATACAGGACCATTCTCCGGTGCCTGATCAGCCCAGGTTCCCTTACCGCCCTTGATGGCGATGGCATCATCGTTGACACTCATCTCACAGCCATCTACCAGGACATCGTGGCAGACATCAATATCGATGGCATCGCTGCTTGGTGCCTTCATGCCGGAAGTAGGGGCGAAGATGGTACAACCCAGGAAGCGGACGTGGTCGCAACGGTATATGTGGTTGGTCCAGAAAGGACTGTTCTGGATGTGTACATCCTGCAAGGTGACATGGCTGGAGTTGCTGATATAGACGAGGCGAGGACGCTGTGCATCCTTGTTGGTGCATTCGCGGTTCCAGATGCGGCGAATCCAGAACTCCTCCCAATAGTGATAGCCATTGCCATCGATGGTACCGGGACCTGCGATGGTGAAGCCGTTGCATTTATCTGCATTGATGAAGGCAGAGAAGTATTTGCAGGTTTCGCCCTCAATGCGGGTTTCCATTACCGGGAAGTTGGCGATGCGGTCGCTGCCTTTCAGTTTTCCGCCTTCCGAAACATACAGATGGGTCTTTGGCTTGAAGAAGAGGGCACCGCTCTGATAGGTTCCGGCAGGTATTACGATAACACCACCGCCTTCCTTGGCTGCACGGTCAATGACCGCCTGGATGGCCTTGGTCTGAATCAGGGTGCTATCCGTCTTTACGCCATAGTCGGTGAGAATGTATTTCTTGCCGAGGGTATCCACGTTCACCTTCTGTGCGTTGCTGAACCAGGCATCCATCTTTGTTCCATCAGGCCAAAGTTCGGTTTGTGCCTTCTTTGCTTTCTTCTGTTTCTTAGCGGTGTTGGCGCTTAGTGGCGAAAACGCCACCAAGCAAGCCATCAGCCAGATATATTTCTTCATGATTTGTTTTTTTTACCTTTTTACTTTTAAAAGCTTGTAATACTCTGCAGCACCAAGCAGGAGGCAACCGGTGCCGTAATCCTCGAAGTCAGGAACAGAGGTGAAGGTGACAGGCTGGCCGGCAGCAGGATCCTTTCCTGTGCCCTGGTTGTAGCCGATGAAACCATCCTCGTGAACGGATGCTGCAAGCGCCTTCCATGCCTTGTCCATCGCCTTCTGATAGGTGGCTCTAGGAAGAATGCCCTGCTGAACACCCCATGCCATACCATAGAGGAAGAGGCCTGTACCCGTCATCTCAGGACCGCCATAGTTGGCAGGACAAACGAGGCTTACGTTCCAGTAACCATCCTCGCGTTGGCATTTCAGGATTGCCTGACTCATCAGGATGAAGTCTTTCTTCAGATACTGATAGTACTTATCTGTCTTTGGCAATGTCTCCATCACGCGGACCAGGGCTGCATATACCCAACCGTTGCCGCGGCTCCAGTAGCAGTTGCTGCCATCCTTCTCCTTGTAAGGTGGCACGTAGTCCTTGTCTCTCCACCAGAGTCCTTCTTTTTTGTTGAAGAGACCGTTAGCCAGGGTATCACGGCTCCATTTATAGGAATTCATCGCATAATCCAGATACTTGCGCTCGCCGGTAATCTTGGCATACTTGGCGTAGGCAGGCATCGCCATCTGGATCGCATCAATCCAAGTCCAGTAGTTTACCCGGTTGGTGCCCATCTGATGGTCGAGGTTCTCCTTTACCTTGCTCAAGTCTTTTTTGCCGCCGGTCTGAACGTAGCGGTCCATGTAGGTTTGCTGGCAGCACTGGTTGTCGGCATCGGTATCGTTCACGCTGCCACGGGCTGTCCATTTGTGATAATCCGCCCACTTGTCGGTATAGTCGAGATAGCGCTGCTGAGGGTCAATCTCGTAAAGCGCCATCAATCCCTCGTAATACACGGCGCGGGTCCAGAGGTTGCTGGTGCGGACTTTCTTCACGAATGTGTCGAGAGTAGGGTCGCTATACTTCGCCATGAAGTAGTTGTTGGTGCGATGGGCTACTTCCAGGATTTCATTTTGCAATGCGGTCTGGGCAGACATTGAGGTCAAGCCCATAAGCATACAGAGCGATGATAAGATCAGTTTCTTCATTTGTCTTGTTATTAATGCTTGTTTATTATTAATTGTTTTAGTCAAGAATTAGAGAAATAAACTCTTGAATTCTCTAATTCTTGACAGATAATTATTTATTTGATTTCCACGAGCTTCACGGTGCTGTTGAGTCCGCTTGGCACAGGAGTCCAGTTCTCGTAGGTGGTCTTCTTGTAGTTGATGTCCACCACATTGATTTCCTTCATCTTGCGCCATTTTACGCCCTGACGGTCGAGTTCTGCGATGCGGTTGGCAGGCAGATTGGTAACCTCGATGCGGATGATGTTCTTGCCCTTGTTGAGTGCATCCTTGCAGTTGAGGATATATGGTACAGCCCAGGCGCAGCCTACATATTTATTGTTGATATAGACGCGGGCACTTTCACGTACATCCCCCAGGTCAATGGCCCACTGTCTCTGGGCATCATCCTTCGACAGCTTGATGGTGGTTTCGTAAACACCTGTTCCCATCATCACCTTCGCCTTATCGCTGAGACTTTCCCAGGTCTTCAAACCCTTGAGGTTGAAGGTTTCGCCCACCTTAGGAGCCTCCTCGGTGAATGACAGTTTCCAGGTATTGGCTGTCAGGTCGATGGTCTTGCTATCCGCAGCCGCAAACTTCTCCTTTTCGCTCACCTTCACCTTGGAACCGAGTTTCCACTCGCTTACAGGCTTATCCGAGGTGATGAGGATGCGGCTCTCGCCACTCTTCAGGTTCAGCTGGATACCCTTGTCGCCGATGGTTGCCTCGTGGTATTTGCCCGTCATAGGGTTGTACCAGATGCCATGCTTCTCGTTCACGGCCAAAGCTACGGTAGAGGCGATATCCTTGCTGGTGAGGTTGGCGATGAAGTAATGATGACCGATGCTGTTGTTGCGGCGGATCATCTTCAAACCCAGGTTCTTTCTCATCAGTTCCGGTTTTGCAGCCTGTTCCATCGCCTTGATGTTGTCGCCCTTGATGATCTTGGCGCCTTGTGCCTTGAGGGCAGAGATGTGCTCAATCACGTCGCTTGGCATGATGTTGTTGCCAGGGATGATGATGCCCTTGTATCGGGTTCCGGCAGCCGTTTCAATCATACCGTTCTTAAAGGTACACGTGCGGAGATACTTGTCGCTGATGTAGTCGCAGTCGAATCCAGCCTTGTCGATGTCGAGAATCACCTTGATAAACTCCGGTGCCTTCTTCGCCATGCTGTGGATGTCGAATTGCATCAGCCAGTTCTTGGTATCCTTGCGCCACATATCTCTTACCGGCAGATAAACCAGGAAATCATTGTCTGGCTGTCCCCACTGCAGATAGGTCTGGCAGTTGGTGATGTATTTCATCAGTTCCGGAGCATCGCGCCAGATGCTGTTGGTAGGACTCATATCCACCGAAGCATAGAATTTCCAGCCTGGCCATGGATCGTTCTTGGGCGAATAGGCGGTGCCATGGAAGAACATGTGGTTCACTCCGGCGCAGAACATCAGGTCCATATCCGGTTTCATCTGGCTCAGGGAAGTGCGGAAGTGCTCGGTGAGCCAGGTGAAGGTTTCGCTGGATGTATATTTCTTTCCGGTGATGTGCGCAGCCGATGGAGCATATTTCAGCATACTCAGGTCGCTGAAGTTAGGACGGGTCTTTCCCGGATCCTTGCGCAGTCCCTTGATGCCGAAATCGGTCAGTCCGAAGCCTTCAATCTCCGGGATGTCAACGGCTGCATAGCAGTCGATGAGGTTGGCAGGTGAACCGTGTGCCTGGTTTCGGGTGATGGCACCACGCTTGTTTGCCCATTTGGTCCACTGTTCGGTGAAGTTATGGAGCAGCATGTCGCCCAGGGTTTCACGGTAATCGCTTACCACCACAGCATCGCCATCCAGGAACTCCGGGAACTTATCCTGCAGTTTATATCCGTGATATTTCTCGAATTCTGTCAGGAGGGTAGGAGTCCAGTTGGCGCCATACACCTCGTAGCTGTCATTGAAGAAGGTATGCGGATATGGAGTCTTCGATGCTACGAAGGCACTGTCGATGTGCTGCAGATAATTAGCCACGGCAGTAGAGTCGAAGTGGTCGATTACATAGCCTTCTCCTCCAGGAGCAGCACGTTTCACCTTCTGTCGGGTACGGCTCTCATAGAGGGCGATGACTCGTTTCTTGTATTTTTCTCCTTCCACAGGGAATGCCTTGATGACCTTCAGCTTGGCGAAGGCACGTTCTTTCTGTGGCACGTTGAATTCTATCTCCATCAGTTTCTGCTTCACATCCACGATGGTATCTACGAATACTGCCTTGCATGCCGCTTCGCTGATAGGTACCCAAGGACCACCGAAAGGCCAACCTGTTCCTGTAGCCATATCGGTTTCAATGCCCACCTGCTTGTTTTCCTTCTCTACAAATTTGAGCATGCCCATCCATTTAGGCGAGAGATAAGGGATATCGTTCTTGTCGTTGCCCTGCACACCATAGAGGGGTGTGATTTCTACGGCACCGATACCCGCCTTGGCGTATTCGCCAAGGTTCCACTTCAGGTTCTCTTGATCCACAGCAGATCCCATCCACCACCATCTTACGCCCGGTTTGGCTTCCTGCGTAGGGGTAGGGGGCAACTGTGCCTGGCAGTTGAGTGATGACATCAATGCCATAGCAAAGGATAATCCTATGAATTTATGATTTCTTTTATAGTTCATCATATCGGGTTTTATAAAGTTGTTCTTAATTGTTTATTCTTCGTCTGCAAAGATAGCGAAAAATACTCAATAATAGCAGTATTATGATTCTTAAAAATGTAAAATTGTACAAATATGCTAGGTGTTTTGCCAAAAAGTCAAGGAATTGCACACAAAATATAATCCGCAAAACGAAATGTTTTCGCATTTTGGAACGAAACGCTAAAATTTCAAAAACGAAACGCAACTTTTCAAGGTTATACCCCACACCTCAAAAATTCAAAAAAATCGACCGGCTTCGCCGG
>OJKE01000105.1_pt1 | contig 67035 bp, 66 predicted proteins | sample 1596501 | NCBI WGS metagenome assembly OJKE01 (sample SAMEA4350125, study PRJEB24818) | metagenome | biome: human; feature: gut; material: faeces | place: Denmark | collected 2013-09
TAACGCAGACTTTTGACTTACGGGGAATGCAAAAACGCATCTCCTGGCAGATAATCTGTTGAAGGGCGATAATAGACAAAGGAGACATGTTGGAGGCATCATCGGAAAAGAACTCGTTAAATGAACTATTTTAAACAGCCTACGTCCTCATCGACTCAATCATTAAAAAGTTTGTAATGATGAAGAAAATAAGCAAAATCAAGTTTATGCTTTATTAACGAGAAGTTTTCTATAGGGGTGCTGAGTAGTTACCACTTACTTCTTTATCGTTAATAATGCATAAATGTTGGGGTTTGTATACGTTTTTTAATATATTGCACCTTATCTTTGCTTATCGGAAATAATCCATAACCAAAGTAATAGAAATAGGAAATGGCAAAGAGTAAAAAAGACTTTACATTACTTCTCATTGCGCTCTTTTGCAGTTCTTTGGCTCATGCACAAAAGCAAGTTCCTGCAGAACGGAAAGATTCCATTGACAATGGAAGTAATATTATAAAGATAGTTGGAAATCATTCCAACAAGGGGGCGGCAAATAACGCCCTTGACGTGTTGAGTGGTCAGGCTGCTGGTGTCAACGTGACATCCAACGGTCTGGATCGTATGGCTATGCTCAATAGTGTGCGAGTACGTGGTACAACCTCCATCATCGGTGGCAATGACCCTTTAGTGTTGATTGATGGGGTTACTTCTGACGTACTTACCCTATCAACCATCTATCCTGCAGACATCGAGAGTTTTCGTATATTAAAGAATGCTGCGGAGACCGCCATGTATGGTTCACGTGGAGCGTCTGGTGTTATAGAGGTGAAAACCAAGAAAGGCACAGGACGAGGATTCCAAATCTCGTATGAGGGTAATGTGGGGTTCGAGCAGATGTACAAACACCTGGAGATGCTCAATGCTGCTGAATATGTTGCAACGGCAAAGTCATTGGGTATCTATTGCAACAACGGAGGTTTCAATACCGATAACTACAAGGTGATAACACGCACGGGTATGGTGAACAATCATTACCTTGCATTCAGCGGAGGTACGCCACAGTCAAACTATCGTGCATCTTTCGGAGTAATGGACCACAACACCATCATCAAAAAGATGGACTATAACGTTTTTGTTGCCAAAGTTGATGTAACCCAGAAAGCCTTCAATGACAGACTAACCGGAGAATTCGGAGTTTTCGGCTCTTCTTTCAAGAACCATGACATCTTTGATACGCAGATGCTGTTCTATTCCGCAGCATGCCAGAACCCAACTTTCCCTGCTGGTACTGACGAGCATGGAAACTGGCTGAAAAACGAATCTGCAACGCATGTCAACCCACCCGGCATATTGCTTGAAGAGAAAAACGACTCCAAGGATTTGAACTTTGACGCACACATAAAGCTGAGCTACGATTTCAATAAGAATTGGCGTGTATCCACCTTCGGCTCTTACCTGTATGGCTCTACCGAAAACGGACAATTCTGTCCGACATGGGTATGGGCACAAGGCAACGTGTACCGTGGAGAGTTCAAGAAAGAGGAATGGCTCGGCAATGTATCTCTTGATTTCAACAAGGAGTTCGGCATACATAAGGTCTCTGCTGGAGTAAGCAGTGAATACAGAAAACTGAGAAAAACTGCTTTCTGGGTGTATGCCAAGGGAATACCTACAAACGATTTTCATTACGACAATCTCGGTGCGACGGCAGCCCGTCCATACGGTGGAACAGAAAGCACTTACGAAGACCAGTCTCTGGCTTCTGTAATGGGAAGCATCACTTATAATCTGCTTGACAGATATACCTTAGCTGTAAATGCACGCGGTGACGGATCGTCAATGGTTGGTGACAACAACACATGGGGATTCTTCCCATCTGTATCATTCACTTGGGACATGAAGAAGGAAAGCTTCCTTGCCAACATAAAACCGCTGTCAATGCTCAAACTCCGCACGGGTCTGGGACAGGCGGGCAATCTTGGCGGTATCACAGCCTACACAACCATGAACACTGTAAGGCAGACTGGCATTGTTCCGGTAAAGAGTTCTCCAACAGTAACCCTTGGTATGGTAAGAAACAACAATCCTGATTTGAAGTGGGAAACGAAGACAACGTTTAACCTCGGTGCGGACATTGGTCTCTTTGCCAACAGGCTGATGCTTACAGCGGAGTATTACTATTCCAAGACCACCGACATGCTCTACGCCTATGAGGTTCCGGTTCCACCATTCGCATACAATACATTGCTGGCAAACATCGGTTCAATGTCAAACCGCGGATTTGAGCTGGGCTTGTCCGTGCAGCCAATAAGCAAGAAGGACATGGATCTTAACATCAATATGAATCTGTCGTTTCAAAGCAACAAACTCATCTCGCTAAGTGGAGATTACAATGGAATGAGCATGTCGGCAGCGAACATCACTGCTATTGGATCATTGGATGGTGCTGGTCAAAACGGCGGCGACAACAATGTGGCCTATCAGATAGTCGGACAGCCGCTTGGCGTTTTCTACTTGCCACATTGTAAGGGGCTTGTCAAGAACGAGAACGGCAGCTATTTTTATGACATAGAGGACCTTGATCATAATGGAAAGGTGGATTTGAGCGATGGAGGCGACCGATACATTGCAGGACAAGCCACACCAAAGGTGATCCTTGGCTCAAACATCAGTTTCAGATACAAGAATTACTATATCTCCATACAGATGAATGGAGCATTCGGGCACAAGATTTTCAACGGAACAGGACTGGCTTACACAAGCATGGCTTGCTTCCCAGACTACAATGTCTTGAAGGATGCTCCAAAGAAGAACATCATAGACCAGAGAGTCTCTGACTACTGGCTTGAAAAAGGTGACTACCTGAACTTCGAGCATCTGACAATAGGCTACAATGTGCCTTTGAGGAGCAAGCTTATTCGTTCCTTGCGTGTATCATGCAACATTAGCAACATTGGAACAATCACCGGATATAAAGGTTTGACACCAATGATAAATAGCTATGTTGTCAACAGTACGATGGGTATTGACGACAAGCGCAACTATCCATTATACCGTACTTACTCATTGGGACTGAGTGTACAATTTTAAAACGAAAAGAGTATGAAGACTATTATTAAATACATATTAGCAGCACCGTTAATGCTTTGTTTCAGCAGCTGTCTGGATGAGCATCCCAAAGACCAGCTGGACCAGGAGGCAATCTACAACAATGCTGATAATATATACAAAAACGCAGTAGCTTCCCTGTACAACTACATAGGGAGCAATCAGGAGTCGGAAGGGCTTCAAGGAACTTGCCGGGGTATTTACGACTACAATACCTTGACCACTGACGAGGCAATGAATCCTATCCGTGGTGGAGACTGGTATGATGGCGGTTTGTGGGAGAACATGTATCAGCACAAATGGAATGCCAATGATATTAATTTATATAATGTATGGAAATACCTCTTCAAGGTAATTGTTTTATCTAACCAGTCGCTTTCTATCATTGACAGCCATCAGAGTCTGCTTTCTGCAGAACAGACAAGAGATTTCACGGCAGAGGTAAGAGCTGTACGAGCCTTGTTCTACTATTATGCGATGGATATGTTCGGGCGTGTTCCTATCGTGACATCATACGACGTGAAATTGGAGCAGGTAACGCAAAGCGAAAGAAGTGAGGTATTCAAGTTTATTGTTGACGAGTTGCAGGATGTTGCCCCACAGCTCGCCGATGAGCATTCCAACAAGGAGGGGAACTATTACGGACGTGTGACACGCCCTGTCGCAAACTTCCTGCTTGCAAAGCTTGCCTTGAATGCGGAAATATATACGGATGATAACTGGACCGACGGCAAGCGTCAGGACGGGAAAAGCATTTACTTCAATGTGAATGGCGAGAAAAAGAACGCTTGGGAAGCCTGCATCTGGTATTGCGAGCAACTGCGGCAAGAAGGCTATGAGTTGGAGAGCGACTACGCATCGAACTTTGCGGTTCATAATGAAAATTCCAAGGAGAACATCTTCACAATCCCATTGGACAAGAACTTATATTTGAACGAATACCATTATCTTTTCCGCTCACGCCACTACAAACATGGCGGAGCTTATGGCGGTTCTTCCGAAAACGGCACATGTGCAACGATTTCAACCGTCAAGGCTTTCGGTTACGGAACTGATCATGTTGACAATAGATTCAAGATAAACTTCTATGCAGATACCGTGCTTGTTGACGGAAAGAAGATATATTTGGACAACGGGAAGCCTTTGGTGTATATGCCGCTTGAACTGAAACTGAACCTCAGCGACAGCCCATATAAACAGACGGCAGGCGCTCGTGTAGGCAAATACGAGGTTGACCGAACCGCCTATTCGGACGGACGGCAGGTTGACAACGATATCGTCCTTTTCAGATATGGTGACGCGCTGTTGATGGAAGCCGAGGCGAAAGTTCGCAATGGCGAGGATGGTTCAATAGAGCTGAACGCTATAAGAGACCGAGTAGGAATGCCTCATGTGGAAGCCAATTTGGACAACATTCTAAAGGAGCGTCTGTTGGAATTGGTTTGGGAAGGTTGGAGACGTCAAGATCTCATCCGTTTTGACAAATATACCAAGGAATATGATCAAAGAACTCCATTAGAAAAGGAGTCTACCGGGTTTACAACGGTTTTCCCAATACCACAAAGATGTCTGGATTTAAACAAGAAATTAAAACAGAATCCAAGTTATTGATATAGTTGCCATAAGCTTTTCATTCACATGAAATCATTTTAAGGTAATAAGAGTTCAGGATTCTGGGCTGACAAATTATAATAGCTCATAATTTAGTCTGCCATGCCAAGACTGCCAAGGTGAGCGCACATCATTGCACAGCAAATTGGAACTTTTGATGTTTCAGCACTGCGTAAGCCTTTGTGCAGTCTTGGCTATATTTTTCATTGTTTGATTTGAGCTATCCAAACTCTCTACTACTCATATCCCTTTGCCATTTTTGACACCACTTTTATAAGAGTATAGTCATAGCTTGATCCATCTGCTGGTGGATTAGCATATATCAGTGTTGCCCAAGATTAGTTTCAATATTTGGGCACTCGTTGCCCGCCCTACGGGCACTTGTTGCCCAGCGCTTGTTCTGTGGATGCCCGCTTGGTGGGCTGTGGATGCCCATGCGACGGGCATAGTTGGACCCACTAGTGGGCACATTTTTCTGCTTCTTATTAGCATTTTTATGATGCATTTCCATTATTTATGATACTTCTTTCTCTATTTATAGAGAAGTCTCATTCGGTAAAACCATCTGTTGTTGATACTTGCGAGCACCAAAATAGCATCACTTTTATAGTTTATTCTTTTAACAAGTCGTCAAGGAATTCATCGAGGTCGTGATCCAGGTTTTCCATCAGGTCACCACCCAGAATGATGGTATCATCGTCGGCAAGATAGAGTTCGCCGAGGTTTTCCTTGTCGTCATCTTCCAGCACGAAGCTATATGGCTTCAGGATTCCGAGATTATCAACGATCTCAGAATTCTTGCGCAAGGTGTCTCGCAAAATCTTTGCCACCTCATCATAGAAGTTCTCATCCTTGTTGTCTATCCATTGCTCAACTACGCAGCGAGTAATCTCTGTGTCGTCATCGTCAAAGGCAAGGAGTTCACCACTGTCTTGGGAAACTCTTACATGGATGTCGGTCAGCACGGCGTTTTCTTCATTTGAAGGTTGTGCTGGAAACTTTTGAGCTATCTTTTTGATAAAGCGCTCAACTTGCTGAATTGTCATCTGCTCTGTTATTTCCATAATCTTAGTGTTTTCGTGCCTCGACACGCTAGGTGTTGTTGGCTTTCTTGTTTTTTGCAAAGGTACACAAAAAAATGATATAAACAAAGAAGATGGCGAGAAAATTATAAAAAAACTATTTTTATCCGTTTATTTCTGCGTTTTTCTCTGTTTTATGGTCTAAAATGTAAAATAGAAAACGTTTACGTTTCTTTTAATTAAATATTCTGGTGATTTTGTTTGTCATTTATAAATAATATATTATCTTTGCAAACAAATTGGAATTGCTAACTCGACTTTGCAATAAGACACCTTAAAATAGGTGCTCTTGTGTAGGAGAGGAAAGGCTAACCTTATGAACAAGATTAGGAAATGAGTAATAAAATTAAGCATAATGGAGTAGTGGATGGAGTAGAAGAGGGCTGTGTGCGCGTGCGCATCCTTCAGTCATCTGCGTGCAGTGCCTGTAAGGTGGCTGCGCATTGCAATGCTTCTGAAACGAAAGAAAAGATTATCGAGGTGCAGGTTGCTGATGCTGTCAAGTATCAGCTGGGTGACTCTGTTGTTGTGGTGGCAGATACGGCTGTTGGCTTCCGCGCCAGCTTGTATGGCTATTTGCTGCCCCTGCTCCTGATGGTTGTGGCTTTGGTTGCCGTACTGAAGATCACGCAATCAGAAGGATATGCCGCTGTGTCTGCCTTGGGAATATTGATACCTTATTATATAGGGCTTTATCTCTTGAGAAACAAACTACGAAATAAATTAAGCTTTAGTCTTGAACCCTGCTGCTAGAATGATTATCCAGCTTTTCAGGCTCGATTACAGGATGTTAGCTGATATAGACATAACTAGAAATATTAACAAAACAAATACAAACTATTATGGATTTAATTTTGAGTGCTGTCTTGGTACTCGGTGCCATTGCGCTGGTAGCAGCGCTGGTACTTTTCGGAGTATCCAAGAAGTTTGCCGTTGAAGAAGATCCTCGATTGGGACAGGTAGGAGAACTCCTTCCTGGTGCCAACTGCGGTGGTTGCGGTTTTGCCGGATGTTCCGGTATGGCTGCTGCGCTGGTTAAGGGTGCTGATGCCGGTAGCATCGACGGACTGATGTGTCCTGTGGGTGGTGCCGACGTGATGGGCAAGGTGGCTGATCTCCTTGGTTTGGCTGTGGCTAACACAGAGGCTAAGGTGGCAGTGGTTCGTTGTAATGGCTCTTGCGAGCATCGTCCTCGCATTGCCGAGTATGATGGTTTGCACACTTGTGCTGCCATGAACTCCTGTGGTGCAGGTGAAACCGGCTGTGGTTTCGGCTGTCTGGTTTGTGGTGATTGCGTGGCTGCCTGCCAGTTTGGTGCCATCTCTATCAATCCTGAGACGGGCCTTCCTGAGGTTGATGAGGAGAAGTGTACGGGTTGTGGTGCGTGCGCCAAGGCTTGTCCACGTCATATCATCGAGCTTCGAAAGAAGGGTCCTAAGGGTCGCCGTGTTTACGTGCAATGCGTGAACCACGACAAGGGTGCTGTGGCTAAGAAGGCTTGTAGCGTTGCTTGCATCGGATGCGGTAAGTGCCATAAAGTCTGCAAGTTTGATGCTATCACCATCGAAAACAATGTGGCTTATGTCGATTTCAATAAGTGCCGCATGTGTACCAAGTGTGTTGACGAATGCCCAACAGGTGCTCTCGTAAAAGTTAATTTCCCAGTTAAGAAAAAGGAGGAATAATCATGAATTTGAGAACTTTTAGAATTGGTGGAGTTCACCCAGAAGAGAATAAGATTACTGCCGAGATGGCTACTCAGGTAGCTCCTCTCCCTAAGCAGGCTATTTTTCCACTTGGTCAGCACATCGGTGCTCCTGCCAAGCCTGTGGTTGCCAAGGGCGACAAGGTGAAGGTGGGTACACTCATCGCTGAGGCTGGTGGCTTTGTGAGTGCTCCTATTTACAGTTCCGTTTCTGGAACCGTGTTCAAGGTAGATACATCCATTGATGCTACCGGTTATCGCCAGCCTTGCATTATCATTAATGTAGAGGGCGACGAGTGGGAGGAGAGTATCGACCGCTCTGATAAGCTCGAGACACTGGAGGCTCATGCAGAGCTGACTCCAGAAGAGATTGTCAACCGTATCAAGGTAGCTGGTGTCACTGGTATGGGTGGTGCTGGTTTCCCAACCTTCATCAAGCTTTGTCCTCCTCCTGGTGCCAAGGCTGAGTGCGTCATCATCAATGGTGTAGAGTGCGAGCCTTATATCACAGCTGATTATCGCCTGATGATGGAGCATGCCGATGAGATTCTCGTTGGCTTGAACCTTCTGATGAAGGCGGCAAAGGTAGAGAAGGGCTACATCGGTATCGAGGACAACAAGCCTGCTGCCATCAAACTCTTCGAGGAAAAGACAGCCAATGACTTTCGTATCGAGATCGTTCCTCTGGCTAAGAAGTATCCTCAGGGTGGTGAGAAGCAGCTGGTGGATGCCGTCATTCGCCGTCAGGTTCCAGCTCCTCCAGCTATCCCAGTCAACGTTGGAGCAATTGTTCAGAATGTAGGTACTGCCTTTGCTGTTTATCAGGCAGTTATGAAGAATAAGCCTCTCTTCGAACGCTATACCACCGTTACCGGTAAGCAGGTGAAGAATCCAGGCAACTTCCTCGTGCGTATGGGTACTCCATTCTCTCAGATGATTGAGAACTGTGGCGGTTTGCCGGAAGGCGACAACAAGGTGCTGGCTGGTGGTCCGATGATGGGTAAGGCTGTAATCAGTCTCGATGTTCCTGTAACCAAGGGTACCAACTCCATCACCGTACTGACCGATGCCGATGCTCACCGCAAGAAGGCTCAGCCATGTATCCGTTGTGCCAAGTGTGTGGATGCCTGTCCAATGGGCTTGGAGCCATACTTGCTTGCTACCCTGAGCGTAGTGAAGGATTATGAACGCCTGGAGGCAGAGGAGGTAACATCCTGCATCGCCTGCGGTTCATGCCAGTTCACCTGTCCATCTCATCGTCCTATCCTCGATAACATCATCAATGGTAAGGCAGCAGTGATGGGCATTATCAGAGCTCGCAACGCCAAGAAGTAAGCGTTCACGTCAAGAATGAATTTCATTTAAGAAAGAATTTAAAAGATAAAATGGGAAAATTAATCGTTTCATTATCGCCACATGCCCACGGAAATGAGAGCGTGGAGAAGAATATGTACGGAGTGATCATCGCTCTTGTGCCTGCCATCCTCGCATCTTTCTATTTCTTTGGCCTGGGTTCAGCAGTCGTACTGCTCACCTCTGTGGCAGCCTGCGTTTTCTTTGAGTGGGCAATTACAAAATATCTCCTGAAGGAGGAGACCAGTTTGCTCGATGGTTCTGCCATCATCACTGGTCTCTTGCTCGGTATGAACTTGCCTAGTAACCTTCCTCTCTGGATTATCATCATCGGTGCCCTGTTTGCCATCGGTGTGGGTAAGATGAGCTTCGGCGGTCTGGGTAACAATCCTTTCAATCCCGCTTTGGTGGGCCGTTGCTTCCTGCTCGTCAGCTTCCCTGCACAGATGACTTCATGGCCAGTGGCAGGACAGATGCTCAGCTATACCGATGCTACAACTGGTGCTACACCGCTGGCTATCATGAAGACCGCCATCAAGACGGGCGATGCTTCTCTCCTGAATCAGTTGCCTGATTCCATGAGCCTGCTCTTCGGTGCTACTGGCGATACCTTCGGAGCCGGTACAACCGGTGAGGTTTGTGCATTCGCCCTGTTGCTCGGTTTGGCTTACATGCTCTGGAAAAAGGTTATTACCTGGCATATTCCAGTCAGCATCATCGCTACCGTATTCGTTTTCAGCGGTTTGATGCATTTGGCTAATCCTGTTTATGCCAATCCTCTGGCTGTCATCTTCAGTGGTGGTCTGATGCTCGGTGCCATCTTCATGGCTACTGATTATGTAACATCACCAATGACTCACAAGGGTATGCTCATCTACGGTGTCTGCATCGGTCTTCTCACCGTCATCATCCGTAACTGGGGTAGTTATCCGGAAGGTATGTCGTTCGCCATTCTCATCATGAATGCGTTCACACCTCTTATTAATACATACGTTAAACCAAAGCGCTTCGGTGAGAAGCCTGCTAAAAAATAAGGAGGATTGAGACATGCAGAAATTAGAATCATCATTAAAGAACATGGTTTTGGTGCTCGTAGGTGTAGCGCTCGTTGTGGGTGCTGTGCTGGCATACATCAATCACCTTACATCTGGTCCTATCGCCGAGAAGGCTGCCCAGAGTCTGGCTGCCGGTATCAAGAGCGTGATGGGCACTGAAGATCTCCAGGTGGCTGAGCCGGAAGAGGTGAAGCAGGAGTTTGGCAGCAAGGAGTTTACCTTTATCCTCCACAAGTGCTCTGACAAGAGCGGTAAGGAGTTGGGTGCAGCCGTAGAGAGTACTACCGGCGGTTTCGGCGGCGACTTGAAGGTGCTCGTAGGTTTTGATACTGAGGGCAAGATTATGGGTTACACCATTCTTCAGGCTTCAGAGACTCCAGGTCTGGGTGCCAAGGCAACCAGCTGGTTCCAGAAAGACGGAAAGGGTAGCATCATTGGTATGACTCCAAAGGATGGCGACCTCCACGTGAGCAAGGACGATAAGAGCGGCAATGCCGTAGATGCCATCACCGCATCAACCATTACCAGCCGTGCCTTCCTCAAGGCTATCAATCAGGCTTACGCTGCCTATGCAGGTAAGAGTGTAGATGGCGAGAGCGGTGCATCACAGAAAGCAGATGCTGAGAGCGGTGCATCTAAAGTTGAACATAACGAAAAGAAAGGATAAGCCGATATGAGTAATATGAAAATTTTGATGAATGGACTCATCAAGGAGAACCCTACCTTCGTGTTGCTCCTCGGTATGTGTCCTACCTTGGCAACAACAACCAGTGCCATCAACGGTCTTTCCATGGGATTGGCTACCATGGCAGTATTGGTTTGTACCAACTTTGTGATTTCATGTATCAAGAAGATTACCCCGGATATGGTTCGCATCCCTGTTTTCATCGTCGTGATTGCAGCCTTCGTAACCATCCTTCAGATGCTGATGAGTGCCTATGCTCCTGACAGCATCAACCAGGCTTTGGGTATCTACATCCCATTGATTGTAGTTAACTGTATTATTTTGGGTAGAGCAGAGAGCTTTGCTGCCAAGAACTCACCGATTGCCAGTCTCTTTGATGGCATTGGTTGCGGTTTGGGTTTCACCCTCGGTTTGACTATCTTGGGTAGTGCCCGTGAGATTCTTGGTGCAGGAAGCGTATTCGGTATCACTCTGTTGCCAGAGACTACCAATATTCTGATGTTCATCCTGCCTCCAGGAGCATTCCTCACATTGGGATACATCATTGCGATATTTAATAAGGTAAAGAAGTAAGCGTAGGCATCGCTTCAATCCATGAAATAGAATAGAAATTATGGAATATTTATTGATATTTATCTCTGCGATATTCGTCAACAACATCGTCTTGTCGCAGTTCCTCGGTATCTGTCCGTTCCTGGGCGTATCGAAGAAAGTTGATACTGCCATCGGTATGGGTGGTGCCATCGCCTTCGTCTTGACCTTGGCAACCATCATTACCTGGTGTGTTCAGAAGTATGTACTCGATCCATTCGGATTGCAATATCTCCAGACCCTGGCGTTCATCCTCGTGATTGCCGCCTTGGTTCAGATGGTAGAGATTATTCTCAAGAAGGTTTCGCCTGCGCTTTATCAGGCACTTGGCATCTTCCTGCCTTTGATTACTACCAACTGTGCTGTGCTGGGTGTAGCCATCCTGGTTATCCAGAAGGACTACAATCTCTTGGAGAGTGTGGTTTATGCCTTCTCTACAGCCCTCGGCTTTGCTCTGGCTCTCATCGTCTTTGCTGGTATTCGTGAGCAGCAGGCTCTGGTTCGCATTCCTAAGGGTATGCAGGGCGTAGCCATCGTCATGGTTACAGCCGCTCTCCTCAGCCTTGCTTTCATGGGCTTCTCTGGTGTAGATGGAGGCTTGAAGGCTTTGTTCGGATTGGAGTAAAGAGATAGTATTAGTTAGTTAAAACGCCCTGAGAGGGCAAAAGCATTATGTATGGTGATGCTTTTGCGCTTTCAGGACGTTTTTTTTATTGGCTGCTTTTCCAGCCTACCAGTCTATCGGTTCTATCTCCTGTGCCTCGATAATAGATGAGGGCATCATAGCGGTTGGTCGTCTGGAAGAAGTTACCCTCCGTACTCACGGGTTGCGTACTGCCGTCGCTTTTGAGCACCAGATACTGGTAGCTGTAATAACCTTGTTTGAGCAGCACGGTGGCGTGATAGCAGTGGTCGGCTTCGTTGTATTCCATCCGATAGGTAGGCAAAAAGCGGTCGTAGGTCCAGTCTGCATTCAGATATACGTCGCCTGGCTGGCGATTGGTCTGTAGCCGGAAATGTACCGGCGCATACTCGCAGGTGAAATTATTGTCCTCGTTATCGCTGTTGCGCACGTAGAAGGAGCCTTTGGCGCTCTCATCGTGTACGTAGTTGGGGCGAGGGGTATCGGTCATTACATAGATCTGGTATTCTTCTCCATCCCATTTTATCTCGTCTATTCCCATCGTAGGATGATCCATGTCGAGCAGTTCGAATTTTCGGTATTCATTTCCTGCATCGAATATCAGATGGCGGTTGTGTTGCCATTGCAGTCCATCTGCGCTGATATAATCAGGTTTGGCATTCCATACTGCCTGATTCCAACGTCCGTTCTGCAGCACCACGGTTTTAATCTGTTGTGAGGGATTGGTTACTCTTAGGTTTCCGTAGTTCACATTCATGCTTACCTGCTGATGCTGCTTATTGATGTCGATGTCCGTATTCGAAGAATATCCGATGGCAACCTGCACCTGTGGCTCTACTACCATAAAGCAGGCGGTGAGTATCTTTCTGCCGTCTTTATCGTTAGCTTCATCCTCTTGGTTGTTCGTCTCTGCGTTGTCATCGTAGATGGTGAGCTTGTAGTTTCCGCTCATGGTGATGTGGCAGTTCTCGTTGGGGATTGTGAGATGATAGTGGGTGTAGAGATGGTTGGTGTTGAGCGATTGCTCGATGTTGTCGATGGCTTGCTCGTGGTTCCATCCCTTCAGATAGTCGGACTCGAAGAGTCCTTGAGAAACCTTCCAGTCGGCATCGCAATGTTCTATCCTGTAGGTGTATCGATGATAATCGTGGGTCATGTCATCGAAGTCGATGTGGATGGGTTGCCCGTTCAGCAAAGTGATGGGAAGGGCTTGCCAGTCGGTGCCCGCCACCACCTGTAGGGTAGCGATGCGCTGACAGTATATCTCGTGTCTCTGCGCCCGTGAGGGCAGGGCAGCGAGGGCGAGAAGTATATGGAGAGTCAATATCTTTTTCATACTTGCAAAGATACGGTAAAAAGGGGGGAATGTAGTCGATAGGGGAATCGAACCCCTATGCCAAGATTGAGAATCTTGTATCCTAACCATTAGATGAATCGACCAACGGTGCAATTTTGAATAATGCTTGCGGAAGGTGGGGGATTCGAACCCCCGGTACGGTAACCCGCACGTCAGTTTAGCAAACTGGTGGTTTCAGCCACTCACCCAACCTTCCTGTTGGATTCATTTCTGAATCATCAAGCATCGTTCTCAAATGCGATTGCAAAGGTACAACTTTTTTTTGGTTCCACCAAATTTTTCCTTTACTTTTTTTGCTTTTATGATGGGTAATTGTCATTTATCCACAACGGCGATAGCGTTACCTGCGTAGGGATAAAAAAATAACTTGCAGTAGTCTTTTCGACTAATTGCAAGCTTACTAACAATAACCAATACATGAAAAACACTTAGTAGTCGATAGGGGAATCGAACCCCTATGCCAAGATTGAGAATCTTGTATCCTAACCATTAGATGAATCGACCTTTTTAATTAGTCTGCATTGGTTTCACAACTTGTACAGACTTGAACAACAAATTTAACTTATTTAACCAGGTAGTCGATAGGGGAATCGAACCCCTATGCCAAGATTGAGAATCTTGTATCCTAACCATTAGATGAATCGACCATTTTAATCAGTCTGCATTGGTTTCACAACTTGTGCAGACTTGAACAACAAATTTAACTTATTTAACCAGGTAGTCGATAGGGGAATCGAACCCCTATGCCAAGATTGAGAATCTTGTATCCTAACCATTAGATGAATCGACCAACGATGCAATCTTGAACTCCGCTTGCGGAAGGTGGGGGATTCGAACCCCCGGTACGGTAATCCCGCACGTCAGTTTAGCAAACTGGTGGTTTCAGCCACTCACCCAACCTTCCAATCGGATATTGTTGCCAAATCAACAAGCATCGTTCTCAAATGCGGGTGCAAAGATACTACATTTTTTTTGTTCCTCCAAATTTTTCTGCAACTTTTTTCAAGAAATATGCATATTTTCTTGATTTTTCTTGTTTTTGGGAAGAATTATAGGGGATAAGCTGACTTTGTCAACAAAAAAGGAGGCAGATTTACCAATTATTGGAAATCTGCCTCCTGTAGGAAAGGGTCGCTCGATGATGTGATGAAACTCCGAATGTCATAAACATTTGAGAGCTCTCCGCTTTTGTAATCCACCGGCTTTGCAGCTTAGTTGACATGTCAGTTTATGTGGCCCGCCATAGGCAAGAGAAGTCTTCTCGGTTTCATAAGTGTAATTTGATGAGTATCCCGATCGAACCGACACGACCCTTATATCTTTGTCGAATAGACATAGCTTAGGCTATCATCTATTGATAGAAGTCTTTGGGTTTTCTATACTGCAAAGATAATGCAATCTTTTGAAACTACCAAATCTTTCTGCTGATTTTTTCGAAAAATCTTCTTTATCAAAAGTCAGAACTCCCTTTTCCTTGTTTCTCTCAAGGGTCAAGACTTCTTTTTCCTGAGCTCTTCGTATATTTCTTCGAAATATTTCCTGAGTTCTGTCTTGTCTTCAATGATATTCCGCAGCTCTTTCAGAGCCTTCTCATTGGGTGAGTTGGGAATCCAAAGCTTGATGTAGCCGTTGCGGGAATATTTCTCGTCCATGTGGTCGGCGAACCGCTGCCATTGCTCTTCCTTTCCTTTTCCGGGATAGTTCTCCTCTCCGTATTCGATAGCACGAAGAAAGATTTCGTGAACATCGATGTCGCGGTCGGCTTCGGCAACAATCTTGCCATAGATGCTTCGGGGCTGGCGACTGGAGGAGGCGCGGTGATCCTCCACGGCTTCTTTCATGATTTTAATCTGCTCGGGAGTGAACCAGCGCTTCAGTCTTGCATCAGCCTGGAGGATTTTGCCACTGGTGAGGTGGTGGATGGCGCGCGGACCGCTCATTCCCAGGTCGTGGTAGGCGGCAACGATATAAACCATGTCGATGTCGGCACCTGTTATAGGTACGAGTTTCAGGGCGTTTTTGATGACACGGGTTACGTGGCGCAATCCGTGGCTCTCGCCAAATTCTGTATATTTGGGCAGAATCTGTGTTTCCACAAACTGCATGATTTCGAGATTTACTTGTTGCTTCATACTTTTTCTTCTTTTATATATATAATGTACGCGCGTACATTATATAATTATTATTTCTGAATGTTATCTTCTCATTCTAGAATCTTCTCATGCCATTCCAGAGGGGGCGGGTATCTCTGGGATTACCACATCATTCCAAGGATGATGAAGGTAGAGATCATACCAAAGGTAAAGATGTTGAGAGCCGTGTAGCCCAGTACCTTGTTCAGCATTCTGCCTTCTCCTATCTTCCTCATCTTGGCGAATGTTCGGTTGTGCACCACGAGATATGTGGCGGCGAAAGGCAAAAACTTAGTATCTGCATCGTAGGCAAGTGCACCATAGATGTTGATTCCAATCATGATGAGGATACCGATGTTGCCCAGTGCGCAGTAGAGACGCTCGCCGTTTTTCTTGCCTATGTGAACGATCAGTGTCTTCTTGCCCGCCTTGATGTCGTTGTCGTAGTCGCGATAGTTGTTCAGAATGAGCAGCGTATCTACTACCAGTCCGCAGGCGATGGAGGTAAGTATGGCTTCCGTTGATACAGTCTGCATTCCTTCAGGCATGACCAGATAATAGGTGCAGCAGACTGGCACGATGCCGAAAAAGAGAAGTACCAGCAGGTCGCCCAATCCCAGATAGCTCAGCTTGGTGGTGTAGAGGAAACAGAAGAGGACGCAGCAGATACCCACGATTATCATCTCCTTTCCGCCGTAAAAGGCGAGGGGCAAACCGATGTTACAGCCCAGAAGGGTAGTGATGATGATGCCCCATTTCATGGCTTTCATGGTAATCCAGCCTTCGGCGCAGGCTCTCTTTGGCCCCAATCGGGTTTCGTCGTCGTTGCCATGCTTGAAGTCGAAGAAGTCGTTTACCAGGTTGGAGTCTATCTGCATTATCCATGCAAAGAGCAGACAGAGCAGGGCAGGAACCCATTGGCAGTTGCCACTTGAATCCTTGTATGCCAGGGCTACTCCCAGCATCACCGGTACTGCCGCTGCCGAAAGGGTGACGGGGCGGGCGGCGAGAAACCATGCCTTGATAGAATTTGTCTTTATCATCATATTGTTGCTTTTAAATTATAAGGAGCGAGGTTTTGGGGGAACCTCGCTCCTTGTTGTTATTCATTAAGAAAAGATTCGCTTCTATTTTGTTTCAGAAGAATCTCTTGTGGAAAAGATTCGCTTCCTAGTTGAAGAAGTTCCAGCTTACACCCATTCTGAAAACTCGCTGGTTCATCGGATAGTGAGGGGTGAAGAAGTAGTTCTTGTCGCCCTGACCTTCATTCAGATGGCTCATCATCACGAAGAAGCGGGTGTGCTTGATGTGAACATTGGCGTAGGCATTGACGATAGGGTAGTTGCCCACCTTCACGTTCTTCTCGCCGTTGCCCTGTACGGTATATTGACCGATGTAAGGAGAATAATCCGGAGCCTCGTAGCTGGTGAAGTATCTGGCGTCGGCACCCAGCTCGATATTCAGTACTTTTACCACCTTGAACTTGATGAAGAGGTTGGTATATACGTTGAGGTCTGGCACTGGCAGGGTACCCTTGCTGCTGGTATGCTGGTAGGTAATCATATTCTGCCAGTTGAAAATACCGAACTTGAAGTCCTGTTGTAGCTGCGCTGTAATCAGATTGATGGCGTCGCCGCTCTGCATTGGTGTCACTGTCACGCCTGTGCGCAGACCATTTTCTGTAATCGTATATTGCTGTGAGAAATAAGTATAGTTCTTGATTTCATCCACAGCCACACGCAGCGTGGTGTTAGTCTTGCCGAATCTCAGAGTTCCCATGATGCGGGTATGGATAATCTTGCTCAGATCATCATCCCACCAGAGATGTCGGGCGTGATATTTGCGATAGTAGAACGATGGCGTTTCGTGATGTATGAATGCATCGCCTCTTACCTGTACGGTGTCACCCAGGAATGGCAGGTTGATGTCTGCGCTTCCATCAATGGCAAAGGTACCGGCATCTACTCCGGTGAGTCCTACCTCGCCCACGACATTATAGTGAAGGGTCTTGCCTTGAGTCTTACTCAGCTGACCGCCTACGCTCAGCGCATGCTCATTGAACTTCTCAAATCCGCCTTCGGTATTCGGCAGTTCGTAGTGGCGGAGGTCATAGCTGGCGAAAGCTTTCAGACCAGCCTTTGCCCACTTGCTGAATCCCTCGAGCGTTCCCATTGCCACGGTGTTCTTGATGCGCCAGTGACGGGTCTGATCGTAGATAGAATCGCCTGTAAACTTGCCGGCATTGTAGTACTCCTTGAGATAGTAGTCCTGTGGAGTCTGGTAAGCCTGGTAGATACGCTTGTAGTTATCAAACTGCACGGTGTGGATGAAGCTGGTTACCGGAACATATTCTGTCTTGTAGAAGAGTGAGTCTTGCGCTTTCTTCTTCTCTACGGCGAGCAGACTGTCTGCCATTGCCTTGCTGTTTACTGCAATTCGAGTGCTGTCGCTCTTGAAGTCCTGGGCTGCCTTGTTTGCAACTATTGCCTTGTTGTTCTTGGCAGGTTCATCGCCGGCAATCTTTGCATCTGTAGGGCGACCTGAGAACTGCTTTTTCTGGTTTTTGTCGAAAGCCTTTTCGTCAAACTCCCTGCCTTGTTCCCTTGCTTTCTTTCTTGCCTCCTCCTTGGCTTCCTCGGCTGCATTGTCCTTTGCTGACTCCATGGCGAATTTCTTGGCCTTGATTTCTTCCTCGGTCATCTTCACCTTGCGGCTGAAGCCCACATTGTAGCGGTGGGTGAAGAAGATGTGTTGATTGTCGTTGCGATTCCAGTTCTGCTGCAGCACGGTCGGTATTTCGTTGGTGGCGAAACTCTCGGTGAAAAGCTCCGGATGCTTGATGTAGTCATCATTGGTAATACCTCCGTTCTCCGTCACCTTCTGGTGGTTGGTGCTGAAAAGGAAGTGCGCCTGATAGCGGTCGCCCAGATAAGAAGTCCACATCGTATATTTGAAGTGCGCCGTGCTCTGTGCATCGTAGTAGCCGCGACCGTATTTGTAGTCGAATCGGAATCCGCCACCCAGCTGCTTGTTGGCATTCACCGCAAAGATTGCCTTGAAGTCATCCTCACCGTTGGTTCTGTCACCGCAGCTATTCAGCGTGATGTTGGTGATAGGCGAGTAGGTGTTGGTGAAGTGGAAGTCACTCACCGGGGTAACGATGTTGTCGTATGGCTCGGTGAAGATGAAGTTGCCCTGCGTATTGCGTCGGTCGATGAAGATGCGGTTGATGCGGGCGGTTCCCATGTTACCCAGGGTGTTGTACTCTCCGCGCAGTCCTTCCGTGAAGGTTGTGTTCTGGTACATTGCCTGCATGGTGTCCACCACGGCAGCCCGGGTATCTCCAAATCTCTCATCCACAGTCCATACCCTGATTCCCTTCGGAATCTCCTTGTCGGTGCCCAGCGAGTCGGTGTTTACGCGGTTGCCGGTCTGTGGGCGGAACTGTGAGTCTTCGTTATTGTTGAAATCCGTAAAATCGCGTTGTGCCGCAACTGGTAGAGTTGCAGCACAAGCTAGGATTGTAGAGAATAATATTTTCTTCATTTCTTATTTATTGAATAAGCGGATGCAAGCCTATTTTGAATGGTCGGATGCAAACCTTTCTTATTTTTTGAATAATCGGATGCAAACCTCGGCAATTTTCAAGACTACGCCGATGATCAGCAGTACATTGGCAATCGTGTGGTCGTCCATCTGTGTCCAGAGGATGACGCCTACGATGGCGAAGAGCATGAATCCGATGTTGAGCCAGTTTCTGGCTACGAGCATATTGCTCTTGTCTGCATACTCCAATCTTCTGTGGTGGCGACGATTTGGACGCACGGCATAGCTGGTCTGTGGCTGCGTCTGAGACGCCTCATGGCTCTGGCTCTGTGGCTGCGCCTTTGCGGTTTCCTCGCTCTGTGGGATGTTTGTTGTGTTGTTATCTTTTGTCTGATCCATATTTTATGAGATGATTTTTATTTTCTAACAAGTTTGGTCAGATCATTGAAGATCTGGTTCTTGCGGTCGATGGTTCCGCGTCGGAACTTGCCGTAGATCTTGGCCAAGTCGTTTTTCTTCTTGGTCAGGGCATATTTGTCGGTAATCACTTTCTCTGCCGGCTCCTTGAAACCGGTGCTTCTGCCTTCCTCGTAGTTGAATACGATTCGGGTCATAGAGAGGTGGAGATGGTTGTCGCTGATGGTTGCCACCAGTTGGTACTTGGTCTCAGAGCGGTCGAGAGAGATGAACGACTGATTGAAGACAAACCATTCGTCCATGATACAGGCGATGATCTGCTCGTTCTTGTTGTTTCTGTTCACCAGGGGGATGCGGCTATTGATGTTCTGCTCATTCTTGATGAGCTTGCTCATATACTGGAAAACGATGTTGTAGATTTCGTCTGCACTCTTTCCGTTTGCCTGGGTGTCGAGAACAAATTCTACTTTTCCCTCGGCATTAAGCTGGATGGCTCCCGCCAGGTATTTCGGATCTTCCTTGAGCACCACGCCCTCGGCAGTCTTTTCCACCTTTTTCTCTTCTGTCTCCTCTGTCACGGTTGGTACGACCCAACCCGCACCTTCAGAAGTTCCGGTAGTATTCTGCTTCTTGGTGGCATTATCCTGGATCTTCATCGCAGGCACCGTTTCTGTAGCTGGCACAGAAGTCTTGGTAGCAGGCGCCGAATTCTCTGCATTCTTCTTCAGCTTTTCTGCCTCTTGCTTCATTCTTTCAGCTTCAGCCTTTAATCTCGCAGCTTCCGCTTTCGTTTTCTCCGCTTCCGCCTTTATTTTCTCCGCTTCCGCCTTCACCTTGGCAGCTTCTGCCTGAGCCTTGGCTGCTTCCAGTGCCTTTTTGGCTTCCTCTAACTCTTTTTGCGCCTTTTCCAACTGCTGCTCAGGGGTAAGCACATTCTGTGCCTGTATGGTGAGAGCAGAAATCAGCACGAGTATTGAGATAAATATCTTTTTCATGATCTGTTGTTTAAATGTTTAATGTCTTGTCCTCCTCGTCCGAGTATAGGAACTCGGAGGTGTTTCTAACATACAAAGGTATAAAAATAACTTGATATATTTCTATATGGAAGCGATTATTTATACATTCTTTTGCTAAGTTAACAATATTTTTTAGGAAAAACGCTCCTAGTTTCAAATATTTTCGTATCTTTGCAAAAAAATATAGCTATAAATATGGGATTATTCGGATTATTTAGCAACAAAAAAAAGGAAACTCTCGATAAAGGCCTCGAAAAGACCAAGGAGAGCGTGTTTGGAAAATTGGCGCGTGCGGTGGCTGGTAAGTCAACCGTAGATGATGACGTGCTCGATGATTTGGAGGAGGTGCTCATCACATCCGATGTAGGTGTGGAGACTACCGTGAAGATCATCCGACGTATCGAAGAACGCGTGGCAAGAGATAAGTATGTTTCTACCTCAGAACTCAACAGAATCCTGAGGGAAGAGATTGCAAGCCTCTTAGAGGAAAATCATACCGATGACAATGAAAACTGGGATTTGCCTTCCGACCATAAACCATACGTGATTCTGGTAGTGGGTGTGAACGGTGTGGGCAAGACTACTACCATCGGAAAGCTCGCATATCAGTTTAAAAAGGCTGGAAAGAAGGTGTATCTCGGTGCAGCCGATACCTTCCGTGCCGCTGCCGTGGAACAGATTTGCATTTGGGGCGAGCGAGTAGGGGTGCCAGTGGTGAAGCAGCAGATGGGTTCTGACCCTGCCAGCGTGGCCTTCGATACCCTGCAGAGCGCCAAGGCGAATGGTGCCGACGTGGTGCTGATTGACACTGCCGGACGCCTTCATAATAAGGTGAACCTGATGAATGAGTTGAAGAAGATCAAGGAGGTGATGAAGAAGGTGATGCCTGAGGCTCCGGATGAGGTGATGCTCGTTCTGGATGGAAGTACCGGACAGAACGCTTTTGAGCAGGCTAAGCAGTTTGCTGCCGTTACCAATATCTCTTCGCTCGCCATCACCAAGCTCGATGGTACGGCTAAGGGGGGCGTGGTAATCGGTATCTCCGACCAGCTCAAGGTGCCAGTGAAGTATATCGGACTGGGCGAGGGCATGGAGGATCTCCAGCTCTTCAATAAGTCTGAATTTGTTGACTCCCTCTTTAAGCACTAGAATACAGGTACTTATAGACTTTGAGAAAAGAATTAACTGAAGCTCGATGTAAAATAGTCGAGAAAAGAATTAGATTAAGATTATTATAGGATAAGTAGGATAAGAATGAAGAAAAATCAGATAGATATAGTAACCATGGGTTGCTCCAAGAATCTGGTGGATAGTGAGACCTTGATGAAGCTTTTCGAGGACAATGGCTACCACTGCGTTCATGACCCGAAACGCCCACAGGGTGAAATAGCCGTCATCAATACTTGCGGCTTTATCGAGGATGCCAAGCAGGAGAGTATCGATACCATTCTGGAGTTCATCCAGGCTAAGGAAGAGGGACGACTCCGCAAACTCTATGTGATGGGTTGTCTTTCACAGCGCTACCAGAAGGAACTTGAGGCAGAGATGCCCGAGGTGGATAAGTTTTATGGTAAGTTTAATTATAAGGAGTTGCTCAAGGAACTGGGCAAGGCTGATGTGCCTGCTTGTAGTGGAACCCGCCATCTCACTACTCCTCATCATTATGCCTATATCAAGATTTCTGAAGGTTGCAACCGCCGCTGTGCGTATTGCGCCATTCCTATCATCACTGGCAAACACGTTTCCCGTCCGATGGATGAAATCCTCGACGAGGTACGCCAACTGGTAGCCGATGGTGTGAAGGAATTCCAGATTATCGCCCAAGAGCTCACCTACTACGGCGTGGACCTGGACGGCAAGCATCACATCACCGAACTCATAAGCCGCATGGCGGATATTCCGGGTGTGAAGTGGATCCGTCTTCACTATGCTTATCCTAACCAGTTCCCGCTCGATCTGCTCGATGTGATGCGCGAGAAGCCAAACGTATGTAAGTATCTTGACATCGCCCTGCAGCATATCAGCGACAATATGCTCAACAGAATGCATCGCCACGTGAGCAAGCAGGAAACCATCGAACTGCTCAAGACCATCCGTGAGCGTGTGCCGGGCATTCATATCCGCACCACTCTGATGGTAGGTTTCCCTGGCGAGACTCAGGAAGACTTCCATGAATTGCTCGAATTCGTTCGTACTCAGCGCTTTGAGCGTATGGGTGCCTTTGCTTATTCTGAGGAGGAGGGTACCTACAGTGCCAATAACTACGAGGATGATGTTCCTGCCGAGGTGAAGCAGCGCCGTCTTGACGAACTGATGATTCTGCAGCAGGAAATCAGCGCAGAGGTAGAGGCTGAGAAAGTGGGCAAGATACTGAAGGTGATTATCGACCGCAAGGAGGGTGATTACTACATCGGAAGAACCGAATTCTGCTCGCCAGAGGTGGATCCTGAGGTGCTGATCAAGGCAGGAGAGAAGCGTCTGCGCGTGGGTTGCTTCTACAATGTGAAGATTACCCAGAGTGAGGAGTTTGATCTCTACGGAGAAGTGGTAAAGTAATATGGGAGGTAATATTTTGACATCAGAATGAATAACAAGGAGTATATTGCAGAACTTGCTCAGCAGACTGGCTATTCACAGGACGACACCCAGAAGATGGTGCGCAAGGTGATAGATGCTATGATTGCTGAATTTGAGGATGGTGAGGCTGTCTCTATCCCCAACTTTGGTACGTTTGAAGTAAAGAAGCGCTTGGAGCGTGTGGTTGTTAATCCTACTACCAAGAAGCGCCAGCTTGTTCCGCCTAAGCTTGTGCTCGGCTTTCGCCCTGTGGCCAGTGTCAAGGAAAAACTGAAGAATGGAGGTGAAGACTATGAGTAAGATTAGTTTAAGCGACTTGGCGCAGCGCCTGGCAGAGAAGTCGGGAATCAGTCTGCAGGATGCCGAACTGTTTATCAGAAAGATGTTTGATGTTGCCAACGAGGGGCTTCAGTCTGATAAGCTCGTGAAGATGAAGTGGCTTGGTACTTTTAAGGTAATGGCGGTGAAGGATCGTGAAAGCGTGGATGTGAACACGGGCGAGCGTATCATCATCGAGGGCCGTGACAAGATTTCCTTCACGCCCGATAATATTCTGAAGGAGATTGTGAACAAGCCTTTCGCCCAGTTTGAGACCGTCGTGGTGAATGATGGTGTGGATTTCGATGAAATCGACAGAAAATTTGAAAATGCTGAAGAGGATGGTTCTGTATCCGATTCTACGTTGGAGTGTGTTCCTGATTCAGATAATTCTTCCTTAGAATCTTTCGTTGAACAGGATTCTCCTGCAACAAGTGGTGTGATAGATTTTTTGGATGAAGAAAACGCTGCTCCTGTTAGCGATGAAATGATTGTGATAGGAGAGAGATTGTCTCAGGAAAATGTTGCTGAACCGGAAGAAAAGAAACCGGAAGGATCAGAACCTGCAGCGACAGAACCTGCTGTATTTAAACCTGCAGTATCTGAACCGGTAGAATCTGAATCTGCAACTTCTGAATTGGAAACAAAGGAATCTGAAGTTCCAGCTCAGAATGAAGTTGAGTCTGTTGTTTCTGATGAAGAAAAAGAATCGACATTAACAGAGGAAACTCCTATTGCAGAGAAAGTTCCTTTTGGTGAGGATAACTCTATTACAGAAACTCCTATTGTAGAGAAAGTTCCTTCTGATAAGGAAAACTTTACAGAAACTCCTATTGAAGAGGAAGCTTCTTCAGATGAGGAAACTCCTTCTTCAGATGAGGTAACCGATAAGCGTCATGTTGTTTTGCCTCGTTCTCTAGTTGTTGCTGCGAGCGTAGTATTCCTGGCTATGATAGTAGGCTTTGGCTGGTTTGCTTTTAATTATGGCAAGATGGCTGCCCAGCGTGATCATCTCGCTCTACAGTTGGATAATTACCAGCAGATTGCGACAGAGAAGAAGGCGCCAACTAAGTCTGCTTCAACGCAGGAAGAAATTCTTCGCAAAAAGGCTATCGAGGATAGTGTAAGAATGGCACAGGCAAGTGAAGCTGTCAAGAAAGTCGAAAATGCCGAGCAGAATATGAATGCGACGGTTGATAAGCAATCAATTGATGCAAAATCGCCTGAGGCTAAGAAGAATTTGGAAGCCAAGAAACTCGCCGATGCGAAGAATTTGGCTGATGCGAAAAGGCAGGTTGATGCAAAGAAACTTGCAGAAACCAAGAAGCAGCAGGAGGCTAAAAAACTTGCAGAAGCCAAGAAGAAAGAAGAAGCCAGAAAGCTGGCTGAAAAGCATGCTGCCCAGGCAAGCAGCAAATACGACCAGGATGCTCGTGTTCGAACCGGAGCCTATCGTATTATTGGTGTTTCCGAGGTAGTTACGGCAAGAGAAGGACAAACCATCAAGTCGCTCAGCCAAAAGTACTTAGGTCCAGGAATGGAATGTTACGTAGAAGCTCTAAATGGTAATTCCCTGTTGAAGCCAGGTCAGAAAGTCAAGATTCCGAAGTTGGAATTGAAGAAAAAGAAATAATTTAAAGAATTTATTTGAAAATACAAGAGGAGGGTGTCATAAGTCCATGACACACCCTCTTTTTCGTTTCTTCATTCGATGAATAATGAAGCATCCTCTTTCGTAAAATACCTTTTGAGATTTTATTTCTTCTCCAATTCCTGAAGGCTTTCCATTTTCTTTGTTTCCAGGAACTCGTAGATTCCGCAGAGATGCTCGCGGACGCGACCATGGCCGAATTCGTACACCTTGCTGACCAGACCATCCAGGAAGTCACGGTCGTGACTCACTACAATCAGCGTGCCGTCGAAATCCAGCAGCGCCTGCTTCAGTACATCCTTCGTCTTGAGATCCAGGTGGTTGGTAGGCTCATCGAGAATCAACAGATTCACCGGCTCCAACAGCAGCTTCAGGATAGCCAGACGGGTTCTTTCTCCACCCGACAAAACCTTTACCTTCTTGGTAGAATCCTCGCTACCAAACATGAATGCACCCAGCAAATCGCGAATCTTATTTCTGATTTCGCCCTTGGCAACATCATCTATCGTCTGGAAAACCGTAAGCTCGCCATCGAGCAGAGAAGCCTGATTCTGAGCAAAATAGCCAATCTGAACATTGTGTCCTAATTCCAGCTTACCCTCGTTCTGAAGCTGACCCATGATGCATTTTACGAGCGTAGATTTACCCTCACCGTTTCTTCCCACGAAGGCAATCTTGTCGCCACGCTCCACGGTAAGATTCACGCCGCTGAATATCTGCTTGTCATCAAACGACATCGCCACGTCACTCATCTGAACCGGATAGGCTCCGCTTCTCGGACTCGGAGGGAACTTCAGTCTCAGTCGGCTGGTATCCTCCTCGTCCACCTCGATCAGTTCCAGCTTTTCGAGCATCTTCACGCGGCTCTGCACCTGGAATGTCTTCGAATACGTGCCCTTGAATCGCTCGATGAAGTCCTTGGTCTCGGCAATCATCTTCTGCTGTTCCTCATATTTCTTCATCTGCTGTTCGCGGCGCTCCTTGCGCAGTTCCAGATACTGGCTGTAGGTGGCCTTGTAGTCGTAGATTCTGCCCATGGTAACCTCGATGGTTCTTGTTGTAATGTCGTCAACAAATTTCCTATCATGACTGATTACTACCACTGCCTTGGAACTGTTGATGATGAAATCTTCCAACCAGCCGATGGATTCGATGTCGAGGTGGTTGGTAGGCTCATCGAGGAGCAATACATCAGGCGATTTCAGCAGCAGTTTTGCCAGCTCTATTCGCATGCGCCATCCTCCAGAGAATTCGCTGGTAGGGCGGTTGAAGTCAGAGCGTTCGAAGCCCAGACCGAGTAGAGTCTTCTCTACATCCTCCTCGAAGTGGGTCATGTCGATTGCATAGAATTTCTCAGACAATGAAGATACTTTTTCGATGAGCTGCATATAGTCGTCGCTGTCATAATCCGTGCGGGTAGTGAGCTCGTTGTTGATGCGGTCAATCTCCGCCTGCATCTCGTGGAGATGGGCGAACGCCTGGCAGGTTTCCTCGAACACGGTTCTTCCGTCTTCGGTCATCAGATGCTGAGGCAGATAGGCGATGACGCAGTCTTTTGGAGCGGAAACGGAGCCACGTGTGGCTGTTCTTACGCCTGCGATGATCTTGAGCAGGGTACTTTTTCCTGCGCCATTCTTGCCCATCAGGGCTATACGGTCCTTCTCGTTGATCTGGAAGGAAATGTCTTTGAATAGGGTGGTGCCGCCGAATTCTACGGTCACTCCATCAACTGTAATCATATCTGTTTCTTATTCTATATGTATTATAAATTCATGTTCTTTTTATATTGTAAATCGCTTGAATAACCAAATGCCACACGGCGATGCTCCCTGATGGAAATTTCAGACAGGAGGGTTACCGATGTCCAGAGGGCCAGATCGCTTAGCGTGGCAGGATAGCGGATGCTTCCCGCCGAATCTGCGCTTGCGTTTTTTGTCAGTTCAGCGGCAACGCATCTCAACATGATGTAGTCCATTCCCTGGTGATGGCTGTCGTGCTTCAGGGCTTTCTCGCCCCAGAGCTGCCATTCGCGGCTTTCGTATAGAGCCAGGATGGCGTGGTCGTCTTGCCAGGTTTCCGAGTTCATCTCCTCCAGGTAGATGCGTCGGTTCACGCCGTCCCAGATGCCCAGCGAACCCTGTACCTCAAAGTCGAGGCTTCTTGGGCGAGGCAGGGTCGTGTCATGAGTGAGTGAGATGAGCGTTCCGCCCTGGGTTTCAATCTGCGTAGAGATGATGTCGCCCAGGGTGATGGGAGTATTATCATCTTCTGACATGTGCTGGCGAAGTCCCACCGCCTTGGTGGCGAAGGAAGTGAGCCAGGCGAGATGGTCTGTTTTCCCGATGCCCAGAATCATGCAGAGCGGACCGAGTCCATGGGTGGGATAGATGTCGGCGTTGTGGTGCGAGTAGAAACGGCTTCTCCACACGCTTTCCGTACCTTTTCGTCCACCCAGCACCCCATTGTCATCGAGCAGCAGCTTGCGCAGGTCGTGGCGGTAACCGCCTCTCATATAGATGATTTCTCCAAGTGCTCCTTCATCCACCATTCTTTTTACAGCAAGGATTTCTCGCATAAAGAGGGTGTTCTCCAGCGGAAAAACCTTTACTCCTTTCTGTTGGGCGATTTCCTGTAGCGGGGCATATTCATCCTGGCAGAGTCCGCCTTTGATTTCGAGAGCCACATGGCAGTTTCGCAGTATGCATTCCGTGGCGTGGGTGATGTGGAGGTGCCAGGGGGTGGTGATGAAAACCAGATTGGGCTGTTGCTCGTCGAGCATCATCTTGTAGGCTTCCTCGCCCTGATAGAAGGAAGTGCCCGGAGATTCCGAATCCCCGCAGCCGTTGATGTCGGCGATACCGACAATCTCATAGCTTTCAATCGTGCGTAACAGCCGCAGCAATTGTTTGCCCCGATACCCGAATCCTATCAATGCAGTCTTTATATGTTTCATCAGATTTTTCCTTTAAATTATGATACGAGAGATGTTTTGCCATTCAGGATTTTATTTTGGGTCCGGCTCTGCAGCCATCATTGGCTGATTCTCTTCAGGCAAAATATACGGCTTACTGAAGTGGAGTGGAGAAGAATTGGTTGCCGCCTCAATCTCGCCACGTAACCGTTCTTTCAATTTCGTGTTTCTGTTGCTCACAGTCAGATTTCTTACAGCATAGGCGAGGGCTTTGGGCTGACCGATGAGCACGCAGATTTTCTTGGCTCTCGTGATTCCTGTGTAGATGAGGTTGCGCTGAAGCATCACGAAATGAGTCATCAGGATAGGGATGACCACGATGGGATATTCTGAACCCTGACTCTTGTGGATGGTGGTGGCGTAGGCCAATGTCAACTCATCCAGCTCCGATGCCTCGTATTCAGCTGAATGGTCCTCGAAACTCACGGAGATGGTGCGGTCTTCCATATTCACTTTCTCTATGGTTCCGATGTCGCCATTGAATACATTCTTGTCGTAATTATTTCTAATCTGCATTACGCGGTCGCCCAGTTTGTAGGTGGTTCCGCCACGGCTGATTCCCAGGTTGGATGTGTTGAGTGCCTGCTGCAGCATCATGTTCAGATTGGCTGCACCTACCACGCTTCTCTGCATCGGGGTAAGCACCTGGATGTTACTCTGTGGCTGATTGTAAGCTTTTGGCAGACGATATTTTACAAGATTCACGATTTCCGTAGCCACTTGCTCTGGATCTTCATTCTTGATAAAGAAGAAATCGGTCTGTTTGCCGTTGCTCGTGTCCGGATAATATCCCTGGTTGATGGCGTGGGCACTCATGATGATTCGGCTCGACTGCGCCTGTCGGAAGATGCGGGTGAGTCGGATGACCGGAATCTTCTCTGAGTCGATGATGTCGCGCAGAACGTTTCCTGCTCCCACACTCGGCAGCTGGTCAATGTCGCCTACCAGCACCAGGCGCATGTGCTCCGGAATCGCCTTCATCAGATTATACATCAGAATGATGTCTATCATCGAACACTCATCCACGATCAGCGTATCACCCTCCAGCGGGTTCTCCTCGTTGCGCTTGTATCCGTCCTGCGGATTAAACTCCAGCAGCCGGTGGATGGTCTTGGCTTCCATGCCCGTGGCCTCGCTCATTCGCTTGGAAGCTCTGCCCGTAGGAGCCGCCAGCAGAATCCTCATCCCTGCCGTTTTGTAAGCAGAAATGATACCTTGCGTCGTCGTGGTCTTTCCTGTTCCGGGACCACCCGTCAGCACCATCACTTTAGAACGTACTGCCTGCTCAATGGCGGCAATCTGCACCTCGTCGTATCTGATGCCTGAAGCCTTTTCTATTGCCTGGATATCGGCCTGCATATTGAAGAGGGTAGGACCCTGACCTTTCATCAACTCCAGCAGTTTCTTAGCCGTTCCTCGTTCGGAATGATAGAAGGGTGGCAGATAGATGGCTTCGTTCTCACGGATGAGATTTTCTGATATGATCATTTCCGTTATGGCTTGTCTGATAGGTTCTTCATCGGCTTCGAGCAGTTTCTTTGCGGCTTCTATAAGCTGTTCTTCTACAGCATAAACGTGACCTTCGTTGGAGAGTTCGTTTAGGGTGTAACTGATTCCGCTCTTGCATCTTCTCAGATCGTTCTTCTCATAACCCATCTTGCTGGCTATGTTGTCGGCAGTCTTGAAACCAATGCCCCAGATGTCATCGGCAAGACGGTAGGGATTCTCCTTCACGTTGTCGATGCTTTCCTTGCCATACTGTCGGTAGATCTTGGCGGCGTAAGCAGTGCTCACGCCATACTGCTGCAGGAAGATCATCACGTTCTTGATGTCCTTCTGCTTCTCCCAGCTGTCTCGGATTTTCTCCACGCGTTTCTTTCCGATTCCGGCAACCTCGTAGAGTCGTTCGATGTCATCTTCTATTACCTCGATGGTTTCCGTTCCGAATCTCTCTACTATCAGATGTGCAAACTTCGGACCGATGCCTTTCACCAGTCCGCTGCCCAGGTATTTCTCGATTCCATACACGGTGGCAGGCATAACCTCTTCCCAGGTTTCGCAGGCAAACTGCTGTCCGTATCGCTTGTCCATCTTCCAGTCGCCATTGCACAGCAGTACCGCTCCCACTGGAACATCCAGCAGGTTTCCCACCAGGGTAACCAGGTCGGAATATCCCTTCACCTTGACTTTCATCACGGAATATCCATTCTCCTGATTCTGGTAGGTAATCCGTTCTACCACGCAGCGTATCTTGATCATACCTTCTTTACCTTCTTCAATATATTATCTTTCGATGATGTGATTGATAACGATTCCTGCTATAGCCATTCCGAATGTAGCGGTGATGTGGCAGAGTGAGCCGTTGATCTGCGGCTTCGTAGATGTCCATTCGTCCTCTACGAGTCGCTGGTCGCTCATGTTCTGCATCGGCTTTTCCTCGCTGAACACGCACTGGAATTTGCGGCGAGGGAAGGTCTTGTTCTTCTTGAATTTCTTGCGCAGGGCTCTTGCCAGCGGATCGCCATCAACCTTCCAGAACTCAGCCTTCCTCACCATGAAAGGGTCGCGGCGGAGGGCTGCTCCCATCGAAGATACGAAGGTGATTTCCTTCGGAAGGGCAGTGGCACGCAGAATCAGGTCGGCCTTGTCCTTCAGCGAGTCTATGGCGTCGATGATGTAGTCGTATTCCTCCATGTGGAACTCTTCTGCAGTTTCTGCCTGGTAGATTTTCTGATAGACCGTGATGTTGGCTTCAGGGTTGATTTCAAGCAGGCGGTCGCGCAGCGCATCTACCTTTACCTGTCCGATGGTGCGGCTTGTTGCCATCAGCTGGCGGTTGCAGTTGCTCATGCATATGCGGTCGCTATCCACGATGGTGATGTTGCGCACGCCGCTGCGCACCAATCCCTCTGCGCACCATGAACCCACGCCTCCGATTCCGAAGATGAGCACTCGTGCTTGCTGAATTTTTTCAAGATTATCTTTTCCCAGGAGCAGTTCTGTGCGTCGCTGCATTCCCTGCTCCATTGTTGTGATTTGATTTCCCATTCAATTATCTTTTTTATTATCTTTCAACTTTGCTTTGCGCAATTCAGGTGCAAAGATACAAATAATAATTCGAAAAGTAATCATCCGACTGTTTTTTTGTTTAGAAAAATCTTCCTATTCTTCCACAATCTGCATGATGCGCCTGATGTTTCTGTTGCAATGGTTGATGATGAGCGGAACACGTTCTACCACCACCATAGATGTGTCGAGGCCCAAAGCCTTAGGCTCGTCAATGCCTATCTTGCCGATAAGGGCGTAGATGGTCATCAGCAGGTTCTGTTGACGGTTGTCGGAACTCTCCGGGTAATATACGCGGTGGATGATGATGAAGCGGAAGTCGCCAGGAATTCCGTTTTTGCGGAGCGAAGGATAGGTGCTTCTCAAATCCACCTTCCTGTTGGCCACCAGGTCTTCTACCACTTGTCGCAGATAGAGGCTCACCCTAGGCTCAATGCGGAAACCTATGCGCATGGTTACACTGTAGAGGGTGTCGGGAACCAGAGTCTCGCAACTGTACTCCAGCGTGTCAGGAGTATCAGCAAATTCCAGATTGATAAGCCAGTAATGGTCAGCACGCTTGGGCTGCTTGTTGATGATGGAATAGAGCAGCTTGTCATCCACCGCACCTTCCTTGTCGGCATGGTTCACATAAACCAGATTGGATGCGTACTTGGGGATGCTCTCGTCGGCCTTGATATCGGAGATAATCTGATAATACTCATTCAGCGGTTTGGTACTGATGTAATGATGGCGGATCTTGATGGCGCGGACCCATACATACATCATCAGAAACAGGATTCCGCCAATAAGCATCGTACACCATCCTCCTGCGAGGAATTTTGACAGGTTGGCGGCAAGGAAAATGCCCTCAATCACGCAGTATGCGCCCATAAAGAGCAGGATGAAGATGCGCGCCACACCCTTGGTGCGCAGGTAGAAACCGAGCAGCAGGGTGGTCATCAGCATGGTGATGGTGATGGCGAGACCGTAGGCTGCCTCCATGTGCGAGGAGTCGCGGAAAAGCAGGATGATGAGAACCACACCGATGTACATGGCGAGGTTGATCACCGGGATATAGAGCTGTCCCTTTACATGGGTAGGATGCTTGATTCGCATGCGTGGCCAGAAGTGCAGGTTCATGGCTTCGCTCAATATGGAGAAGGTGCCGCTGATAAGTGCCTGACTGGCAACGATTGCCGCACCCGTGGCCATGATGATGGAAAAAATCAGCATGTTCTGGGGCATGATGGAAAAGAACGGATTCACGGAGGAGGCAGTCTGGATATGGTTCAGCACCCATGCTCCCTGCCCCAGATAGTTGAGGATGAGCATGGCCTTTACGAAAAGCCAGCTGATGGTGATGTTCTTTCTGCCGCAGTGACCCAGGTCGGAGTAAAGAGCCTCAGCACCGGTGGTACAGAGGAACACGGCGCCCAGAATCAGGAACCACTCTGGCGATTTTGCCAGCAGCATGGCAGCATAGTAGGGGTTGAAGGCCTTCAGAATCAAAGGGTAAGAGGTGATGCTGAAAGCTCCCGTTACGCCCAGCAGCAGGAACCATATCAGCATGAATACTCCGAACGACTTGCCGATGCTCTCTGTGCCAAAGCGTTGCACAAAGAAGATGATGGTGATGATGCCCAGTGTGATGGGGATGACTGGCAGGTGGGGACTGATGCTTTCGAGTCCTTCGATGGCTGTGGTAACCGTGATGGCAGGGGTGATGATGCCATCTGCCAGCAGGGTGCTGGCACCGATGATGGCCAACAGGTAAATCCACTTTCTCTTCATCTTGCGCAACAGGGCGTAGAGGGCGAGGATGCCTCCTTCGCCATTGTTGTCGGCACGCAGCGCCACACATACGTATTTGATGGTGGTCTGCAGGGTGAGTGTCCAGATGATGCACGACAATGCACCCAGGATGGTGCTCTCGTTGATGGCTTCACCCGTGTGCAGGATGGCCTTCATCACGTAGAGTGGGGATGTACCTATGTCTCCAAACACAATGCCCAGAGTGATGAGCAATCCCAGGAAGCCTACTCGATGATGGCAGGCTACTGAACTTTCCGAATTTTCTCTCATATAACTTCTCTTATTAAATTAAAATATTATCCTTCTTTACATTAAGGAATTATCCTTTGTATTATCCTTTTTACATTAAGGAATTATCCTTATGTGAACATAAAATATCCCTTTTTTGATTATAAATTTGGGTGCAAAGGTATGAACATAAGTGGTAAAAGATGATTTGTTTAACAAGATTTATCCGTTTTAACTTTCGTTTTAATCGACTGTAAGTGACTGTTTGGAAGATGTAAAAAAGTGATATTTTTTCGGAGTCAAAAAGAAGCCCCATCTACTATCCGAATCTTCATTCATACTGAAATCGGAAAGTTGGTGGGGGCCATCTGATGAAGGTCATCCAAGTAGGTGGGGATCATCAGATGAATGGATTTAGTTTAAATCAGTCAATATCAATTAATTGAAAATGCTTGTTGAAGGTCAAATCCAATCCGTTAGCCAGTTCTACCTCATATTCATTCTTATTTATTTCAATCTTTTTTACTGATTGTCCTGCATAATTATCTTTCAGGTAATTCCTGATGGCTTGCGGAATCAGCTGGGCTGGCACGATGTCCTGCTTGCAGTCGACCTCTGTAAGATTTCCCTTTTTGTCGAACTCCAGCTTCGTGCCATTCTGTAGAACCACATCATAGCTCTTGTTGATAACTCATCTTATAATTAGACGCAACTCGTGCCTGAAAGTTTAACTCGTGCCTGAAAGTTTAAAGAGAATGTGTAAATGCGTCATCAGCACAGGCTGCTCATGGTGGATGATGATTCGGATTACGGCTGTGTGATTTTTGCCCTAATCCGGCTCAGGCTTGCCTGCGTTACACCTAAATAGGTGGCGATGCTTCCCAATGGCAACCTTTGTAATAAGTCTGGTTCTTTCTCTAGCAGCTCCTTGTACCTTTCCGAAGCGATGGCGGATAGCATGGAAATAAGTCGTTCCTCGGTGGCAAGCAGCTCCATCTCTGCATAACGCCGCCCCCAATTGGCGATGTGTAAATCATCCAAGAACAACGCTTTCAGCTGTTTTCTTTCCAATTTATATAAGACCGAATCTTCCATCAACTCCATCGTCTCATATCCTGGCTCGTCGTTCACATAGCCTTTCAAGGAGACAATAGTCGCTCCTTCTTTGCCAAACCAAAAGGTAATTTCCTTTCCGTCCACTGAAGTATATGCGCGGACAATGCCTTTCTTGATGAAAAAGATGTTCTTCTCCACCTTACCTCTTTCCAACACCCGGAATCCTTTGGGATATGAAACTTCCGTTAAGCATCGCTGCAATTTGTGCAAAGACGCATCCGGCATGGCGTATCTCTTATTAATGATTTCTTTTATATCCATATTCTTTTTTGCTGTATTTGGTGTGCAAAATTATAAAATTTCACACGAAAACGAAAGTAAATGGTTGTTTTTTTGCAAATGCAAAATCCGTTTTTGTCAAATGCAAAAAGCTTTTAGTTTTTTTTTGCTTACTTTTGCACCCGAATTTAAAATTATAAAATGAATTAATAAATGAAATAAGCAAATTAATTAGTAAATATAACAAACAAATTAGTAAGTATGAATTGGATAATTTTATTGTTCGCAGGATTGTTTGAGGTGAGCCTCACGTTCTGCTTGGGAAAAGCGAGAGCAGCATCAGGAATTTGGTTTTATCTGTGGGGGAGCGGTTTCCTTGCTTCCACCATTCTGAGCATGGCTTTGCTCGCCAAGGCGGTGCAGACTTTGCCTTTGGGCACGGCCTACGCCATCTGGACAGGCATCGGGGCAGTGGGTACGGTTTTGATAGGAATATTCGTTTTCAAGGAACCAGCCACTCCCATCAGGCTTTTCTTCCTCTTCACGCTCATTGCTTCCTTGATTGGATTGAAGATTGTGTCATATTAAAAAAAAGAGGCGAAAAATGAAGTATGAATTGAGAGAGAACCAAGGCATTCCGGCACCTCTGCTGGCTCTGATGGCAGTAGCTACCGGACTTTCCGTTGCCAACTGCTATTACAACCAGCCCTTGCTGGGCAGTATGGCAAAAGAGTTTGCGGTATCAGACTTTTCTGCCAGCATGGTAGCTACCTTGACCCAGATAGGCTATGTGGTAGGACTTGTATTTGTCATTCCGCTTGGTGATCTGGATTCACGAAAGAAACTGATACAGGCCAATTACATCGTTTCTTTGTGCGCCTTGCTTGCCATAGCCCTTGCTCCGAACATCTATTGGGTGTGGGGCGCATCCCTGGTTGCTGGCGCATCTTCGGTAATGCCGCAGTTCTTCATCCCGCTGGTGTCTTACCATTCCACGCCTTCACACAAGGTGCGCAATGTGGGAATCATACAATCCTGCCTGCTCGTAGGCATTCTAGGTTCACGTGTCTTCAGCGGCCTGCTGGCCGACGAATGGGGATGGCGTTCTGTTTATCTTGTGGCTAGCGTGTTTATGCTCGGATGTTTTCTGTTCATTCACGGGATGCTGCCTGCGCTGTCTGTCCGTTCGCAGGAAAACTATGCAGGGTTGATGAAATCATTGTTGCGCCTGCTCCTCAAATACCCATACTTGCAAATCGCGTCGCTAAGGGCGGCATTGGCGTATGGTTCCTTCTTCGCCTTATGGAGTTGCCTGGCCTTCCGGATGAAGCTGGCGCCTTTCTTTGCTGGCGACGACATGATTGGGACTCTCGGTTTGTGCGGACTGGCAGGTGCATCTACGGTGGTCTTCATCAGCGACTACGTCCAAAAGTATGGTGCAAGGTTCTTCTCTGTTGCCGGAGGATGCGTCTTGTTGGCTGCCTGGCTGCTGGCATTTTGGGGGAATGACAGCTACTTGTGGATAATAATAGCCATCTTGCTGATTGATGCCGGTATGCAATGCATCCATTTGTCGAATCAGACCAGCGTAGTAGCCCTTGACGCATCTGCCATCAACCGTATCAATACCGTTTATATGACCATTTATTTCCTGGGTGGTTCTGCCGGAACTTTCGCTTCTGGCCTGTCCTGGCAGCATTATGGATGGACAGGCGTGGTGGGGGTAGGGGTTGCCTTTACCGTGGCTTCCTTGCTCGTAAACTGCATCAAGCCTAATGGCAAGCCCCAAACCCACCACCACAAATGGTAGGAAATTAAATACATAAGACCGCTAAGATATCTGCGTGATGCTTCTGTTGCGATGGTTGATGATGAATCGGAAAGTTGGTGGGGTTCATCTGATGAAGGTCACCAGAGGCTCACAACGCCCGCCTCCATCGTTGCAAGCATCACCTTCTGACCATTGAATCCGGCAATTTATCAAAATGGCATAATATGAAGACGAAATGGTATAGATACATTAAACTTTTAAGGCTACCTTTGCACACGAATTTAAAATTAAAACTTTAAGATTATTATTCAAATTAAAATATTAAGATTATTATGAAGATTCAACAGATTAGAAATGCTACCATCATTCTCGAGTATGCAGGAAAGCGAATCCTCGTTGACCCCATGCTCGGCGAGAAGGGATCGTTTGCTCCTTTTCCGTTATCAAACCATCAGGAGCTGCGCAACCCGCTACACGATCTGCCCGTGAAGGCAGAAGTAATTGTCAGCAACATTGACTGCGTATTGCTTACCCATCTACATCTTGACCACATAGACGATGCTGCCTACAAGCTGCTGAACAAGCAGGTTCACATCTTTGTGCAGGACGAGCAAGACAGGAATACAGTTATGAGTCACGGATTTACCCATGTGGAAATCATTGGCGAAGACTCACGCTTCGGCGACATCCATCTGTCGAAGACTGAAAGCCATCACGGCCACTGGTGGATGCTCCCGGCAGCAGGTCACACCTGCGGCTATGTGCTTCGTCATGAGGCAGAACCAGTCTGCTATCTGACTGGTGACACTATCTGGTATAGTGGTGTACGCAGAAACATAGACCGTTGGCATCCGCAGGTGATTATCGTGAATGCCGGCGGAAACAAATTCCATCTGGGCGGACATGTCATCATGCACATTCCCGATGTCTTGAAGGCTATGAACTATGCGCCCTGGGCTACCTTCGTGGCAACCCATCTTGAAGGTGTCAACCATAATCAGGTTACCCGTGCGGCCTTGAGCGCTGAAGTCAGAAAGAATGGCAAGGCGGACCGCATCTATATTCCTGAAGATGGAGAGATAGTAGAATTGTAGAATTGTTGCTGTAACGAAATTATTTGTTGAATAGGCGAACCGTAACGCCTACATAGACCATGGCGAAGAGTGTTCCGATGCCCACAATCTCCCATTTCCATGAACCGAGAAGCAGGAAGCTGAGCACCACGGCGATGATCTTGTAAAAAGGGATTGAGTCCATTTCGATGGTCGTAAAAATAATTGACTAAGCTTACTTTTTAAAGTGGGCTCAGTCATATAATTGTTATTTTATCTTGTTATATTCCTCATCGCTCACAGCCTCCTGCCATTCGTTGGATGTGTTCTCGCCAGGTATTTCAAAGGCGAGGTGGGCAAACCAGCTGTCTTTTGCTGCACCGTGCCAATGCTTCACGTTGGCAGGAATATGGATGACTGTGCCGGGGAGGATTTCCTGCGCAGGCTTGCCTTCTTCCTGATACCAGCCACGTCCGGCTACGCCTACCAGCATTTGCCCGCCACCCTTTGTAGCGTGGTGCGTGTGCCAGTTGTTACGGCAACCAGGCTCAAAGGTAACATTGAAGAAAGGTGTCTGACTGTCAGATATTTGTGCCAGATAACTGTTGCCTTTGAAGTATTTGGCGTAAGCGGTGTTGGGTTCGCCAATAGGGAATATCATCTCGCGCTGGAAAGCAGCCTTGGCGTCTTCTCCTTTCACATCTTCGTTCCATACCTCCTTTGCCAGATTGAAGGCAGCCCAGGCCTTTGGCCAACCTGCGTAGAAGGCGATGTGAGTAATAATCTCTGCCGCTTCAGTGCGGGTAATTCCGTTGTTCTTTGCCGACTGCAAGTGATATTTCAGCGAGCTGTCGGTGATTCCTTGGCTGATGAGCGAAGTGATTGTTACCAAACTGCGGTCGCGCAATGAAAGCAGGTCATTGCGGCTCCATACTTCTCCGAAGAGGATGTCGTCGTTGAGGTGGGCGAACTCCGGGGCAAACTCACCCAGCTGGGTGCGCCCTGCTGTCTGTACTATTTTCTTCATTGTATTATATTTTTAAATTCTTCTTCAGATTTTTCAAATTCTTCTCCAGAAAACATCTTCGATGTAAAAAATAACAGTTATTCTATATTTGCTTCATTATATTTAAGCTGTTTTGCGATACTCGCTTGGAGTCTTTCCCGTCTGTGCCTTGAAAAAGCGGACGAAGTGCTGAGGATACTCAAAGCCGAGGCGCTGGCTGACTTGCGTTATGCTGAGGGTTTCGTCATCAAGCAGTTGGCGGGAAGCCGAAAGCAGTCGGTCGTTGATCATACTCTTAGCGGTTTTGCCAGTCTCTGTCTTGACTAATTCACCGAAATATTTAGGCGAATAGCAGCATTTGTCGGCAAAGTAGGCTACGGTAGGCAGCCCTTCATGCTCCGCTTTCCGGACAATGTATTCATCGAGCAGAGAGATGAACTTCTTTACCACCGAATGGTTTATCTCTTCGCGTGTGATAAACTGTCGGTCGTAGAAGCGCAGGCAGTAGTTCAGCAGCAACTCGATGTTTGAAACGATGAGTTCACGCGAATGTCTATCTATAGGATGCTCGAGTTCCTGCCCAATCATTGAGAGCACGTCACGGAAGATGTTTACCTCGGCAGCGGATAGATGTAGTGCTTCGTTGCTTGTATAGTCGAAGAACTCATAGCGAGAGATGTTCTTGCCAAGCTGCGTGCGGTTGAGCAGGTCGGGATGGAAAGCCAATACCGTATATTTGGCAAGCGGTACTCCAGGAATGGGTTCAACCTTAATCGACTGACCTGGAGCAAACGAGGTGACGGTCATCTCGTCAAAATCATATTCTGTTCTGCCGTATGACAATTTACAGCCCTTGTTTTCCTTCAGAAAGAGGGCATAAAGTCCGTAATGGTGCACAGCCTCCTGTATAGGAGAGGCGTTCTCTACACGTGCAATGCTTACCAGAGGATGAAGCGTTTTCACCCCAATGAAGTCATTGAACTCCTGTATCGTATTAAAGAATAATTCCTTCATAATCCTATTCATTTTAAATTTCTGCAAAGATACGCACATTCTCCAAAAGAGCTTATACCTATTTTTCGGAAGTTATTACCTTTATCGGAGTTTTTTATCCATTGTACTTAAATACTTTAACCATATTATCTCCCGACTTTCTTCTACAGAGTTATGTACTGGCCATCCTGCACGAGGTCCAACGTCAGGGTCTGACGCGTACTTAAAGAGTGCCTCTGCATCCGATTCCTGCCAATGGCGAAGTAAAATTCTTTCTGTTTCCATCAGTTTATATCAATGTTTTGCTGTCTATTTATTATGTGTGCTTACCCCAGCCAGTCGGTAAAGATAAGTATACATTCGTGCACCTTCTCAAAGAATCTCCCTATCCGGCGCTTGATGCCCTTCCAATAAATCCCATTCATTTCATATGCTTCGTTCTTTAATTTGAATTTCTTGTGCATTGTCTTATGGTGCCAGACTTTCATTCCCATCCATGCCCCGATGCTGCAAAAATACAAAAAATATTCAGAAAAGTGATTATATGGATGGATTTTGTTTGCAGGGCGAACTTGATTTAACCTTATTTATAAGCTAGAGAGGCATTGAGGGACAACTTGGGGACATCTTGAATAACCGGAAATCCTTAATGACCGGAAAACGCCCCTAATCATTATAGTTAAACTTTGTAAAATACTTGCTCATTTCTTGCGAAAGTGTGCAGAAATAGAGGCTTTTTGAAAATTTTTACATTGGGATTATCGTATTATAGAAATATAAGGAGCACATGAAAAAGATGCTTCTTATGATATTGTAGAACTTAAAATACATAATGAACAATGAACAAAGAACAGAAACGCAAGGTGCAACTGCAACAGAGAACACTCAACGAGTCGTTGACATTCCAAACTATGTTTGGTGCAAAGCAGAAATTCGATTCCCTGACACCTGAAATCGAAACCCGAATAAAAGAGGAGTTGCTGGTATTTGCAAACTTGGGTATTGCTAAGGACCTAATGACATTGAGAGATGTAATGGATAAAGTAAAAGAACAGTTAGGATACAGTGCTGAGCCTTCCAAGGGAATATTGGCTGGCAGCTATGTGGCATACTGCCTTGGGCTTGAACCTAGCAACCCAATGGTGACAGGCAAGGAAATCGAACCAAAAGATTTTCAAGTAACTCTTCCTTTAGGTCTCACCATCTGCTATGACAACGAGGTTAGAAATGAGGTGGTGAATTGGATGAAGGAGCACGGCTGTGAGTTTACCACCTATATGTCTCAGCCGATGCTGAAATTGGAGAATACGAGAGTCATTATACGAAGAGTATTGAAGTGAAATCAATGATAAGCAATATTGAAATAATAAAGGGTCTGGTGAGGGAGTTTTATCAGACCCGTATGGTGGTAAGCATTGATAATGATGACTTTGAGTCCTTCTTCCTTACAAAAGGCAAACTTGTAGCCTTTGATTGCGAGGAGTTTGATTTATGGAATAAGCCATATAAATTGGTTTGCAAAATGACGCAAGATAAGCTTGAATCCTTGTGTGGGGGGCGTAAGATAGCTCGTGTACTCTTTCTTGTCTTCCAGCCAACTGGCCATGAATTGCAAATGACAGATATGGAAAGTTTGCATCTGGTAAGTAAGTCCTTTGAAACTGTAACGTGGGGAATAGGCTCTTGGCATGAGGATTCTGTGAGATTAGTAACCTTAGTTGAAGTTGTATCCCAATGAATATACATAAATATCAAGTAAAAAAGATAGGGAAGTTTGCGGAATTATGGATTTAAGACAATATTTCTAATAAGTATACGTTTTCTAATAAAACAATATAATTGATTGACAATGGCAAGATTTCAAACATATCTAAAAGATAGCGATGTTGTAGTTACGATTCATCGTGGAATAGACCAAATAGGTGGGTGTATTACCGAAATTTCCACGAAGACTTCTCGGGTCTTTGTGGATTTCGGTCAGAACTTGCCTGGTTGTACTGTTCCTACTACACCTGAGCAAGATAAAGCTTTGGTGCGTGACATCTTTGCGAAAAATGTTAAGCAGCACCAAGCGGTGGTATATACTCATGCCCATGAAGATCATGTTGGTTTGTTTGACTTGATTCCTTGCTATGTGCCTCAATATATAGGTGTGGGAGGTCAAGAACTAATGCTTGCGAAGTATGACCTGTTGAAAATAGCTCATGAGCAAGAATGGAAAGATTCGGAAGAAAAAAGTAAGATATTGATAGATGACGAGCAGAAAATAAGGAAGATAAAAGATTTTCATATATGGGAGCGTACAGCACCGCATACTCGGCCAAAATCTTTTATGATAGGGGATATCCGTATCACTCCTTTTTTTAATAGCCATAGCATCTATGACTCCTATATGTTTCTTATCGAAGCTGACGGAAAACGCATTTGGCATACTGGTGATTATCGTGACCATGGCTATCTTGGCAAAGGATTATATCCTACGCTTCATAGATATGCTTCTAATATAGACTTGCTTATCACAGAAGGAACCACACTGAAGCGTGGAGACCTTTGTATTCAAGAAAGTGAGGTGTCTAGACGTATGGCTTGTGTGATGAGTGCTTTCAAGTATGTGATAGTCTTGGTTTCTGCCACGGATATCGAGAGATTGGCTAGTGTGAAAACGGCAGCTCTCAAAGCTCGTAAGGGACTATACTACACTGGTGGAATGATGGGCAGAGCGATGCGAATCTTTACACATCGAGAAGCAAAATCTTCAAAGGGCTTGTTTGCTTTTCACTTTAAGTATGTGGGGGAGGATGATTCTAAACTCGATGAGATGCAAAAGAAAGGTTTTGTCTTGGTAACAGGGGCTAGCCATTTGGATTTTGTGAAGAAAATGTGTCAAGGATTATCTTCGTCAGAGGTTCTTCTCATCTATTCTGCTTGGGATGGTTATTACAAAGACCCATTGCAAGTAAAGCAAAATCCTGCTTACAGAGACTTTCGAGAGGTGTTTTCCAATGTAGTGGATATTCATACCTCAGGACACGCTTCGAAAGAGTGCACCTCTAGATTAAGAAAAGGTTAAATCATGTTAGCTCTGCAAACAAAATTCATCCATATAATCACATTTCTGAATATTTTTTGTATTTTTGCAGATATATTGCGCTGATATGGAGTTGAGCATGGCTTATCCTCCCAGATTACAGGCGCATCATTATCAAATGATTAGAGCATGAAGAAGATATTATTCCTACACGGATTCTTCGCTACGACGGCAGAACTTTTAATCGTTTCACGGAAATAGACAAATAATTATGGAGACATTCAATAATGTAATAAACAGTGGCCAGCTTGTTCTGGTCGATTTCTTTGCTACATGGTGCCAACCTTGCAAGGCGATGCACCCCATTCTGGAGCAGGTGAAGAGTGTGTTGGGCGACCGCATCCGAATCATCAAGGTGGATGTGGACAAGTACGGCGTAACAGCAAGCCAATACCGCATCCAATCCGTGCCTACGCTGATGCTTTTCCGAAACGGAGAAGTATTATGGCGCACAAGCGGTGTGGTAGATAAAACCGAACTGCTGGCTACGCTTGATCCTTTCTTGAAATAAAAAGATGAAAAGAATAGGGAGATTCTTTGAGAAGGTGCACGAATGTATACTTATCTTTACCGACTGGCTGGGGTAAGCACACAAAGTAAATAGACAGCAAAACATTGATATAATCTGATGGAAACAGAAAGAATTTTACTTCGCTATTGGCAGGAATCTGATGCAGAGGCACTCTTCAAGTACGCCTCCGACCCTGATGTTGGACCACATGCAGGATGGCCTGCACATGAGTCTGTAGAGGAAAGTCGGGAGATTATCCGCACATTCTTCCATAACGACACGACATGGGCGATTGTGTTGAAAGAGACTGGCGAGGCTATCGGCTGCATCGGCTACTACACCCATGAAACCAGCAACATCCCTATCGGAGAAAACGACTGCGAGGTGGGCTACTGGGTAGGAAAGCCTTATTGGAACAGAGGAATCTGCACCGAAGCCTTGAAGCTGATGCTCGACTACTGCATCCAAGTGAAGCATTCGGAAAACATCTGGGCAGACCATTTCACAGGCAATCCTGCATCAGGAAGAGTCATGGAGAAATGCGGTTTCGTCGATACTGGTATGTTGAATAAATGTAGCCAACTCGTGGGTGGCGACAAGGAAATGGTTAAAGTATTTAAGTACAAAGGATAAAAAAATGAGAAAGAAATCAAGAGCAATGGATAGTGAGTGGGCTTTGGAAGGTGGTGAAACCTACAGAATGAAACCTACAGAATAAAGAGACTCTTAGAAACGAGCTCACTCTTATATGATAAATTTCACTAAAAAATTGGTTATTTCAAAATAAATTGCTTTCGGTTAACCATTACACCCAGAAAGGGCGTGAAAGTCATAGTCGTTTCAAAAGGAATATAAACTCTGATCTTATGACTAAGCCCTGTGCTTTCTTGCCAGAAACATGAAATTTCAAAAAAGGGAGGGTAAAAGTAAGGCTTGTCTTTTCTTGGAATAATCATAAATTGATCATATTTGGTTGATTACAAAACTCATAATTCTCAGTAACAATCGAGGCATTGGAAAACAACACAGTGCTGCATTCGCTCATCCCATAGGCATTATGAATGTGTCCGAAGAGATGAGCCTCCGGCTTGATGCGTTTAACTGCATCTAGCAATGTTCTGCTGCCATAATGTAAACCTGCACTTTCATCCATAATGAGATAGGGTGGCTGATGAGTGATAAGCACGTCGGTATTGGAAGGAATGTTCTCCAACATTTTGGTATAGTTACCACTTATATCATCTTCCACGAACATCGGGATGCCGAAGAACTTTATGCCTTCTATCGTTACACCGTTACCATAAAGATAATGGCAGTTTTCGGGCAGACCATTGATATCGGCTCCGAAAAGACAGTCGTCATGGTTTCCTGCTATGAAAACTTTGTGTTTGTATGGCAAGGCACAGAACCATTCCATAAAGTCGATAACTTCGGCTTCAGTTCCTACCATCGTGAAGTCACCGGAATGGACTATCACGTCAGCTGCAGGAAGATCCTGCAGCTGACGATGATGGCTGTGAGTGTCGGAAATATGAAGTATCTTCATTTATTTTCGGAAGAGGAAATTCCATCTATTATTTTCTTAGAGATGTCTTCTCCTTTTTCTAAGTCAAAACAATAAAACTCTGTTTCAGCGCCTTTTGACTCAATTTTTTTATGGATATTTGTGATAGTTCCATTGTCATGACTTTTTACTATCATGATAAAGAAGGTTAGGCAAGTAGGCTCATTACTCAACTTGCAGAAGTCTTTGGCGAAGGCAGACTCTTCTGGGTTTAGAGCCTTAAATTCGATAAGAGCAATTCTGTCGAATTTATCATTGTGGATACTGAGGTCTATCATGGCTGACTGTCCCGTTTTTTCTTTTCCATCAGCTTTGTATGGGACAACTTTTATATGCTCTTTACTAAAAACATATTTTTCTTCAGTTGGGGTTTCCACAGAATAATAAGCATTCCACGAGTTATTTTCACAATATTTATTGAATTGCTCAACAAATATAAATCTCAACTCTTGCTCGCTGATGCGAGTTTCACTATCACGATATTGCTCACTGTATTTGGGGAAGATAATTCTTGATTGCGATTCACAAAAATCTTTATGATTTCCATCCCCTTCTCTTTGCGTATGATACACTTTTTGGATAACATCAAAAGTGTCTTTAATAATTTTTTCTATACGTTCTTTGTCTGTCATAATTATGATGTTTATAATTCAGCCCCTGCCTCCTTATGGATGCAGATGACCTCCTTGGGTTTAACAATATCAATAACTTTCTTGATTGAGGGACAACTTGGGGGATATCTTGAATAACCGGAAATCCTTAATGACCTTAATGACCGTGACCTTAATGACCGGAAAACGGCCCTAAACATTTATTTATTTTTCTGAAGAAACTCCTTCCTTGTCTTGGCCATTGCTTCCGTAGCCCTATCGTGGGTTTCTATCAGCAATGGACTCTTGTGATATTGCACAATCTTGACCCCGACGCCACCTATCCAAACGTAATATGTAGAAGTATCTTGTGTTATAATTATTTTGTCTTCAATGTCCGCAGATATTCCTTCTGCTTGGGCGTGATTCTGTAGCTCTCGATGGCTTTCTGGATGGTCTTGTTGTGCGTCCAGGCAGCAAGGTGGCGTTGCTCGATGTAGGGAATCGCCTGGTCCCATTGCTTGGCAAGGGCGGTGGCGAAGAACCAGGCTACCATCATCTTTACGTAATACTCTTCGCTCCTTACTGATGCTGGAATTTCAAGATATTCTGCCTTGAAGTCTTTATCCAGGTAATGAGACATAAGTGTCTCTATTCCAAAACGACAAGTATAAACGTGTGACGATTTACTCCAAGTCTTGATTTTCGTTAATAGCTCCTTCTTGTGTTTGGCAAACACCTTCGGTGACATGATGTCGCAAACAGCCCAGTTGTCCACGAATGGCAGGAATCTGTCTGTAAGACGAATGCATTCCTCGTAGTCCTTCACCTCGGAAATGAGGAGACCGTGAAGCATATTCTCGTCGTAGTATTCGTGAGGAAGCTGATGAAGGAAATCTTTGCATTCTGACTCCTTTGTAAATTCTTTTGCGAACTTGCGGAGCACAGGCACACGAATGCCTATGAAACTCTCCACAGGCACTCCCGGTGTCAGTTTGGCCTGGAAAGCAGTATACTGCTTGTCCTGCATGGCGAACAGTCTTTCTTGAAGTGAAGTCATTTTTATCCTATTAATTTAACTAAAGTTTCGCAAGTGAAAATTCACAAGCGTGATTTAACGTAATTTTGAAATAAAAAAGGCTCTGAAGTTTGTATAACTCACAGAAAATGAGTATCTTTACAATCGCTAAACAATAAAGATAAAACTTCAAAGCCGTGAGCAAAGATACAAAAATTATTTCAGATCTGCGAAGCTTTTTCGCAAAAAATGAAGATAATCGTGCAATTAAGTGCATTATGGGTGTGATGAAACATATAAATATACGCTCCAGCCAGATTGGAGTAGAGAAAAAAGAGAACTGCAAGTTCACTACCTTGCAGGTACTCAACCTTCTCATGCTCTTCCCATTCTTCGTAGTCAAGAATGCGAGTCGATACTCCAACTCGTCCTTGAGTAAATTGTTCAATTGTGATAAAGACATGTTCTATCGTTTTATGAATGATGGCAATGTCAAGTGGCGCAAGTTACTATATGCAATGAATCTTCTGCTGATAAAGAAGATATCAAGCAGCACAACTGTTCATCATGACAAGCCGGTTTGTTTGATTATTGATGATACTGATGCACCTAAGACTGGTATGACGACCGAACTCATAGGAAGAATCTGGTCTCATGTTCATCAAAAGAGCATCCTTAGTTATAAGTGTCTGACCATGATGTTGTCCGATGGCGTTAGCCAGCTCTTTCTCGATTTCTCTCTTCATGGTGAGGAAGGAAAGGACAAGCAAAAGGTTCAGGGACTTACTGCTAAGCAACGCAAAGCTCGCTATACCGAGGACCACGAAGGGCAAGCGGTAAAAGAGCGTGTGGATGAATATCTGATGAAGAAGACAGACAAGGCCATAGATATGGTCAAGTATGCCATCAAGCGAGGTGTTCGCTTTGATTACTTACTCGTAGATAGCTGGTTTACAAACACTAAGCTTGTGCGTTTCATTTCCAGCAGACATATCAAGTGTCACCTGTTGGGCATGATTAAACTGGGCAAAACCAACTATGCAACGAAGCATGGTAAGATGAATGCCAAGCAAATCATCAAGCACCTGCAAAAGGAAAAGGCATGCAAACACAACAAAATGCTTCGCTGTACCTATTGTACAATGGACGTCAAGTTGGATGGCGTGCCAGTCCGTTTGTTCTTTTGCAAACGAGGACGCAAGGGAAACTGGAATGGGTTGTTGACCACAGACCTTTCTCTTAGCTTCCTTGAAGCGTATCGTATTTATGCCAGGCGATGGGCTACCGAAGTTGCATACAAGGATTGCAAGACCTTGCTGAACTTTGGTAAATGCCAGTCTGTACATTTTGCCGCTCAAATTGCTAGCTTCACTTTGACAATGATGCAGTATAACATCTTGTGTACAGTGAAGAGATTTGAAGCGTATGAAACCATCGGTGGTCTCTTTACAGAGGTTACCAATGACACTCTCGAGTTGTCCGTAACGGACAAGATATGGGCTATCATTTTGGACTTCGTTCTGGAAGCAGCAGAGCGTTACTCTATAGATGCTACAGAGTTGCTGGCAGATTTCATCGAAAGTAATCCTGTTGCCCATACACTACGTAATATGTATATTTATAAACAAGCAAGTTGATATTTATTCACTTGAGAAACTTTAGTTAATTTAATAATCTGTTTATCCGAAGTATCAGGCAGGATTTCTTTCAGATGCTCGAAAATCCTCTGATAAGATTCTAGGGGAGTTCGGTTGCATTGGCAAACCTCCCTGCCATAGAGATCTTCGGGAGTATTGAGCAGCGACCATCCCCAGCCATATTCATGATTGTGCTTGTCACGAGGGTAGATGAAATCCTCGGTCACGATATAGGTTGCCATTTCCAGTCGGGTGAGATAACCGTCAAACTTGCTTCTCATACCCTTTCCCGTGAAACCGCAGGCTGCCCGAAGTTCTCTCGTGATGAGACTGCCCGATGATTGAAGCGTACTGAGAATGGCTCCTTCTATCGATTCTTCATCCGGACGGGGGTATTTGCTTCTTCTGTAGTTACAGAAGTCCGGCCACCATTCCTGGCTGATGAATCCAGCCTTCTTGTTGAAGAACTTTCCGTACATACACGGCATTTCCTGCACAATCTCGCCCTTCCATTTCCATAGCGGCCAGTCCCAACCGCCTTCAGGAAGTCTTACGTAACCGCAGTCTTCTGCTACGATGTCTTCGGCAGAGAAGCCATCAATGCCACTATCAAGGAGAGGGAGGAAGCCGATCTGCTGAATCAGCTCCATCATGCCTGTTGCTGAATATATTTCTGGAAAATTCATGTTCATCTATTTTTATCCGTTGAACTTAAATAATCTTGACGTTACATCTGTCTTCTTATGTATCGTGCCAGTCCGTAAACATATCTTCGGCAACCTGGACGATAGTGGAGCAGGCGGTCGAACCATGCAAGATGCTTGTTGAATAAGCGAACAGTAACACCTACATAGACCATGGCGAAAAGCGTTCCGATGCCCACAATTTCCCATTTCCATGAACCGAGAAGCAGGAAACAGAACAAGACGGCCAAGACCACGAGCGTGATGTCCACCCGAATCTTGGCTTTAGGGAAAGGCCAGCCGGTAACCTTGTGAATGGCGATGGAAATGCCCTCGCCAGGCATGGTTACTGAGCCGCACTTCACCTCCATGGCAATTCCGAAACCGAGGATGGTGCAACCGGCAATCTGCACAAGGGCATTGACCAGGATATTTTCTGAAACCATCCACTGTGTAAGCACCATATTGAGTCTATGAACATTCCGAAGATAAAGCCGATAGCGAGCTGGAAGAGTTGCACCCACTCGAAGTTTCTTCTCAGAATCAGAATCTGCAGCACCACGAAGATCGCATTCATCATGATGGTGTAGCCACCGATAGTCCATCCTGGGATGTAATCAAGCATCTTTCCTGCCGAAGCCATCACGTAAGGGATGGTGGAAATAACGCTTGAACCTAACTGACTTCGCACACATGCTGCGACTCCGAAAGTCATTACATAGAGCGAAACGAGCAGCAGAATATGCTGCCATACAAAAGATATAACTTCTTCTTTCTTAATCATTTATATTATTTTCTTAATCAATTCGTTCAGTTTATCCTCTCTGATAATCTTCGGCTGAGCCTTGCCAGCGAGAATAAGAATCTTCTTGCCGTTACGATAGATATGAAGCTGTCGTGAGCGAACTGCGGCAGTCAACTCCTTATCGTTCTGCATGGCTTGCCAGATAGGATAATATACTCCCTCAGGTTCAAACAACTTCTTTTGAAGATGCGAGCAGAGGTTTGTTGTATCAATAGTCATCATACCTATTCTTTTACACTATATTCTTGATAATTTCTTGCCATTCCTGATGCTCTTCCAGATGATTGGTCTTTACCAGTACGCTCTGGAAACCAAATCGCTTGCCAGCTTCGGCATTCTCTGCACGGTCATCGAAATAGAGGGTGGTGGCAGGATTTAATCCAGTCTGCTGTGTCATCTCTTCGTAGATTTCGATGGATGGCTTCTCCTTCCGCATGGCGTATGAGAGAAAAACTTCATCAAACAGATCGTCTGTGGAATATCCCAGCTGATTCATCTGACTAACTGATTTCTGCCAAAGCGTATCGTTGATGTTGCTGAGCAGATAGACCTTGTATTGCTTCCGTAGTTTGACCAATGCCTCCAGTCTTTCCACGGGCAGATTGCCACACAACTCTTCAAGTACTTTTTCAATATCCTCGGTTGTGGTTCCTTTGCGGCAAAGGCTCAGCATCTCTTTCAAAGTCTCAGCTTCCGCTACCAGACCATTAATATATTGGTGCATCAGTCTCTTGATCTTGCGGACATGGATTAGCCGCTTGAACGCCGTAACGCCCAGGCTCTCCATGGCTTTCACAACAGAGGCATCATCAATATTCACGATGACACCTCCATAATCAAAAACGAGAGTTTCTATCTGTTTCATGCTCATTTTCTTGTTGTTATAATTCTCTTATGACATGCTTCTATTATTCAATATCCAAAGGTAATTGTGGGTCTTCGCCGTCAAACTTGTCGAAATCAGAGCGAAACAGACGGTCCTGTATCACTCTATATTTCTCAAACTCGCTTTCGGCATATTCCTTTGCATACTCGGCAGTAATGTGTCCTGCGTCTTGCAGAATTTCTCTGTCGGTTGCATCGAGGAATTTGTCGATACGTTTAGCCCAATCCTCCATAGTCATAGGAATATGGCGCTCTGCCATATCCTTTGCCATATCAAGATAGGCATTCACCAATCGTCCAAGGGCTTGCAACTCATTTTCCTTCAGATAGTTCTTGGCTATACTTGCGTCGGACTTTATGATTTTCCCATTAGGAGCCTTTGCCCATGTAGTGAGCCCCATGTGCTCTTTTTCTGCATCAGCACGATCCACTATCAGTTCTGCGGCAGTACGTCCATGAACAGCATAATGCATCTTGTTCTGTATCTTCTTGTAGAACTCGCGTGTTGTTGGAGCATCACGGTTGTAGTCGATGGCTGTGGCGTAGATGTCGGTCAGTTTCTGATAGAAATTGCGTTCCGATAGACGAATCTCTCGAATCTCCTCCAAGAGTTGCTCGAAATAGTCCACGCCGATGAATGAGCCATTTTCCATACGCTTCTTGTCAATCACATAGCCACGGATAGCATACTGTCGGAGAACATAAGTGCACCATTGGCGGAACTGGGTGGCACGGCGAGAGTTAGCTCTGTAACCCACGCTGATTATTGCATCCAAATTGTAATACTGAGTGTTGTATGATTTACCATCAGCGGCAGTTCGTCGGAAATTCCGACAAACTGAATTTTTATCCAATTCCCCTTCTTTAAAAATGTTAGACAGATGCTCTGCTATTGTAGATCGGCCTTTATCAAAAAGACTAGCAATAGCATCTTGTGTACACCAAATAGTTTCTTCAGCGTACATTACCTCAACACCATTTTCCTTACCCTCAGCCATGAAGATAAGAAATTCAGCGGTACTATTTCTTATTTCAAATTTCTTTGCCATTTTTCTGCGTATTTTCTCGTCGCTAATATTTTTGCAACACCTTTTATATAATTATCTGTCTATTTCCGTGAAACGATTAAAAGTTTGCCGAAAACTCCATCAGCATTTTCTGGGCAAGGGGAGCGTACCAGGTCTTCACCTCCTGCTCTGTAGGCGTATGACCGCCTGGGAAATGGAAGGCTTGATTGTAATGCTCCAGGAAGAGAGGGGAGAAGTGAGCCAGGGTGTCCTGCTCACCAAAAAGTCCCCACACACGATCCTTATAATAAGGGTTGCAATGGTCAAACTGCACGGCTTCCAGCTCCGCAAACTCCTCAATCAGCGCCTCGTCAATCACCAGTCGCTGTTTTCCGTCCCTTCTCGGCGCCTTGTATTCATGTTCTCCGATTCGCTCCTTCAGAAACTCCGTCATCTTGAAATACGGATTGCCGAGCAGGGCAGGAATGCCCACCACCGGAGCCAGCATCTGGGCGAGGAAAGAGCCGCAGCTGTTGCCCAGAAGCAAGTCGGGCTGTTCCCGGTCGATGATGGAGCGAATCTCCTTCAATGCCTCCTTGGGGTGCAAAGGGAGGTCGGGAGTCAGCACCACCGCCGTCCCCTCAAACGCCTCTTTCAAGGCTCTCGCCATCGGACAGCTGCCCGTGGCGAAGAATCCGTGTAGGAATAATATTTTCTTCATGCTCTAATCATTAGATAATGATGCGCCTATAATCTAGAGAGATAAGCCATGCTCAACTCCATATCAGCGCAATATATCTGCAAAAATACAAAAAATATTCAGAAAAATGATTTTATGGATGGATTTTGTTTGCAGGGCGAACTTTATTTAACCTTATTTTATATGATAGAGGGATATTGAGGGATTTTTTGATAACCCGAAATCCTTAATGACCGAAAATGACCGTGACCTTCATGACCGGATTTATGAATACATGTACCCATATACACTATGGGGGAGTTTGCTCGTGATGAGTAAACTCCCTAATTTCGTTTTAGGAAGATACTGAATTGTACTGGATGGCAGTAATTTATTCTTGAGTATCACCTTCAGTATCAGCTTGGGTATCTCGGGTGCCACTTTGAGTGCCATCTTGGGTGCCATTACATAATTTCTCTTTACCTCACTTTGCAAGTGACACCTCTCCTTACCAAAATAAAATCTCACGAAATTATAATTTTTCATAAAAAGAACATTATATGATACTTTTCCTTGTTTAATCCAAAAACGAATCAAAACCATTATATGTTGGTCATATCTGTTTAAAACGTGTTGTTGAGTGACATTTATCCCTGATATTTGTATTTTTCTGTTTGCAAATTTCGTTTGGAAATGAAAACTGCAAACGGAACTGCAAGCAGAATTGCAAACGAAATTGGTAGGGCTAATTTCTTTATTCTACTGTAATTTAGTTTGTTAGCGTATTTTTTGTCTGTTTTCAAAAGCGTTTTCATTAAGCAGGTTTTTAAGTGAAACTTTGGGTGACCAATTGCGCACACAGTGTATTCGCATTTTCAATAAAGTTTAGTCAGCTGTACTATCATTATTGGATGGTATGGGTAAATAAAATGAAAATAAAGCAATAAATTAAGTATAATCTTTTATAAAAATTGCGCAAAAACGCATCATCTTTAAAGAATATTCATTAAATTTGTAGCCATAAAACATATATATTTATGGAAAGTAAAAAAGATTTGAATCGTATAAAGGTTATGTTGGCAGAGAAGAAGAAAACCAATAAATGGCTTGCTTCTGCCTTAGGAGTTAATGCCGCTACAGTTAGTAAATGGTGTACAAACTCTTCACAGCCATCACTTGAAACATTGATGAAAATTGCAGAGTTACTGGAAGTAAACTATACAGAACTTATAAGAGTCGAGCCAAAGTTATGAATGCAAAGAATACCTTCACCATCCACACAGAACTGATGGATGGAACTCTATCAGGAGTTAGGAATATCTATATGGGGGCAAACTCTACTTGTCACCTCTACGTTATTCCACGTGATGAAATTAATGTAGCCAACGATATAGCAGACATAGCAGGTCAATCTGCTTTTTATATTCTGCTAGGTGATCCCAATGCATTAAAGCCAGAAGCATACATTGGTCAAACTACCGATTTTTCCAATCGTAAGAATGACCACGTTCAGAAGAAGGATTTCTGGAAGACAGCTCTCGTTTTTATATCAGATAATCATAAGATATATGGAGACGATGTGAAATATTTAGAGTATCTTGGCATAGAATCTGCACAAAGTGTAGAATCGTTTACCTTGCTCAATAGCTCAAATCCACGAAAGCCTCCTATTGCACCTTACCGTGTTAATGATATGGAAGTCATCTTCCGTGATATACAGTTGCTCACTCGTTTCTATGGATGCGGTATCTTTGATGCACCAGTAGCAAAGCCTCAATCAGAACATCTGTTCTATGTTCACGCAACAGACCGTCCTGCAGAGGGTATTGGTTATTATGACAGAAACTCTAAACAGTTTGTTCTCGTGAAAGGTTGTATCATCGCAAGTCAGGTGGTTCCAAGTTTCAAATCTATTGCATCACGTCAGAGTTTCATTGATGAACATTGCAAAAAAGAAAATGGTCAGATTATCCTTCAACACGATGTGCCTATGGTTAGTCCAAGTGGTGCAAGTGGAATAATACTCGGCCGACCAAGTAATGGCTGGGATGACTGGAAGGATGCTGATGGCAATAAATTAGGTAATGTCATAGAGCGATAGGAATAAGGTAAATGAAACATGCTTCAATATCCTTCATTCCATTCTGCGGTACAATTGGTTTAATCAGAAGAATATATAATAGGAAAAATAATGAATTTAGAAGAAAAAATCATAAGCAAAATAACTGGTAAATTCACAATAGAGGCATATCAGAGAGGCTATCGTTGGGGAAAAGATGAAGTTGAATATCTTCTTGAAGATATCAACGAAATTCCTGATGGTCAAAAGTATTGTCTCCAGCCTGTTGTTGTGAAAAACGTGAATGATACTTATGAACTGATTGACGGGCAGCAACGCCTGACAACTCTCTATTTGATTATGAAGTATCTGAATGCCTACGTTGATATAAAATTTAGCATAGAATACGCTACACGAAAGAGCGAAAATGGGCATATCGGAAGTAAGGAATTGCTTGAAACAATTGATGAAATTGATCTTTCTTTACCTTCTAACAATATTGATGAGTTGTTTATCAAGAAATCATATAGTATAGTTAAAACGTGGTTTAATGGTGAAAAGTCTAAGATGATGAGTTTTGCCAATAAACTGCAAAACTATGTCACAATTATCTGGTATGAAGTAGATGACGATGAAGATAGTGTAAATATATTCACACGTCTGAATATAGGTAAAATAAATCTCACCAATGCAGAACTCGTAAAGGCATTATTTCTTAGCCGTGGCAAAAAGGATTCCGAAGGTCGATATGCAGGAAATCCTTATGGCATAGAGGAAAAAAAACAGCATGAAATTGCTCTCGGTTGGGACTCAATGGAGAAAGATTTACATAACGAAAAATTCTGGACTTTCATTACCAATGAAAAGTCTGATCATTATCCCATTCGTATGGAGCTGTTGTTTGATATGATAGAAATGAAACCGAACGGCGAGAGTAATTTCTATACATTTAACAGATTCTATGAGAGGTTTAAGAATTCAGACAATAGATATGATACTTGGGAACTGATAGAACGATACATGCAACAGCTAAAAGAGTGGTATCATAGTTTTGACTTATTCCATCATATTGGATTTCTTGTTGCTACTGGCACAAGCGTGAAGTCTCTTCTTGACATAGCTATGAGTACCGATAATCCTATAAAGAAATCTGAATTTAAACTTAGAGTACTTGATATGATACGGGAGAAGATGGTATTTACGGTTGGAGACAAAGATTTCGGAGAAGAAATAGACTATGCAGAGCTTAATTACGAAGATCATTCCAAGTTTATACAGTATGTTCTTCTTCTGTTTAATATTGAGACTATCAGACAAAAAGGAGACGAGAATGTCCGTTTCCCATTTTATCGATATAAAAACGAAGGAACATGGTCATTGGAACATATCCATGCTCAAAATTCAGAGAGCCTGAAAACAAACCAAGAATGGAAGGAATGGCTTGAAATTCACAAAAAATCTCTTGAAGGCTTGGAAGTTTATTCTGACGATAAAAAACAAATTGAAGAGGTTATTGATAAGATGAACACTGTTATTACCCATATTAATGAAAAAGGGTATAAAGGTTCTATAAGGGATGAGTTCAACGCAGTAGCTCCTGCAGTGATCAATATTCTGTCAGATGGCGATGACAAGTCACAGATGCACACCTTGTCAAATATGGCATTATTGACCGTTGGTGAGAATGCGGCTCTTAGCAATTCTACTTTCGATGTTAAACGCATGAAGATTATTGCTATGGATAAAGCTGGAGAGTATATTCCTGTATGTACTCGAAACGTCTTTATGAAGTACTATTCTTCCTCAGATACGAAGCTGCATTTCTGGTCAGAAGAAGATAGAAAAGGTTATATAAGTGCTATGAATAATGTCTTATATGACTATAAAGAGAAAAATAGCAACAAAGAAATTAAACTTATAAGGAACAGAATAAATTATGGTAACAGAAAATAAGGAAAGCAAACCTTTTAGTTTCAAGTCTTTTCTTGAACAATATCATGTGGTTATCCCCATGGTGCAGAGAGATTATGCACAGGGGCGTACCACAGATGATGTCACCCGTGTGAGAAATAGATTCTTAGATGCTATTAAGTCATATCTCGTAAAATCAGAAGATGATAACGATGTGATGAAAATGGACTTTATCTATGGAGAGAAGGAACTGGTTTGGAGCACTACTACAGCAAATAAACTGGAGAAAATAATTGTGACACCACTAGATGGTCAACAACGCTTAACTACTTTATATTTACTGCATTGGTATGCTGCAAAGAAAGGTGTTGTAGAAGCAAGTAATTACGAGTTTCTAAACAACTTCACTTATGACATCCGTCCTAGTTCGCGAGACTTTTGCTCACATCTTTTGCAATATGTCCCTGATTGGTCTTTATCGTTTCACGACCAATTGGTTGACCAAAACTGGTTCATGGGTGAATGGCTAAATGACCCCACAGTAATAGGTATGCTTGTAATGCTTGATTCCATCAATGATAAATTTGGCAACATAGCTAATCTTTGGGAAATCTTGACAGGGGAGAAGGCGCGTATAGTCTTTTATTTCCTCCCCTTATCAGAAAATGGACTCTCTGATGAGTTGTATATCAAGATGAACTCTAGAGGAAAGAAATTGACAGCGTTCGAACATTTTAAGGCTGAGTATGAAGATCTGTACGAAAAAGACTCTGATGAGGCAAGAACGGTAAATCATAAATTTGATGTAGAATGGGCAGATACTTTCTTTCCATATCGTAATCAAGATGACATCGTTGACAATGAGTTCATGAAGTATTTCTTTTATGTAAGCCATATCCTTTGCTATGAACAAGGTATTAAGAAGTCTAACGATGAGTTTGAGCTAATTAAACTGGTATATAGCGACTCGCCTAATGCAGTTGCCAATCGCAAATATCTTGAAGATGCTTTTGACTGCTGGTATAGGGTTATGAAAGATTATGGATCGATAGACAATTTCTTTGCGAAATATCTTTCCGGATTTACTTATGAGAAAGGTAAGGTTACTACATTTAAGAGTGTTTACGAATACCTCGATACTCAGAACTTCTTTCATGCATGTGTGAAACTCTATCAGGTAAATAACAATTTTTCATATAGTGACTTTTTGTTTCTTTATGGCATAATTACTTACCTGATTAACAAGGATGCTATAAAAGAAGATGAATTTATTGATCGTCTTCGTACATTAAGAAATCTTATTTGGAATTCTAATTCAGGTGAAATTCGTGGTGATGCTGATTATATGAAAGATTTGCTTTGTGAAGTAAAAGACTTGATGTTGGCAGGTGTTATAAACAAGGAACTTTCCCACAAGTTTAATGGCATTCAAATAGACGAAGAAATCGAGAAGAAAGAGAAGAAACAGGAAATAGATATAGAAAACCTTCATAAATTTGAGGATCATCCTTTAATTTATGGCTATGCGTCTGGATTGGAATATGATAATCTTGGCTTGGTTGATACATTTGTTTCTTTGTTTGATAGCACGCCAGAATTTGTTAAAATACACCGTGCGATGTTGGCTATTGATAATTATATGCAGACTGATTCCAATCGCTACTATATGGGAAATCATAACAGATCTACTTGGTCACAACTATTGCATAAAAGCCGTAATAGAGATAATTTTGAAAAAACAATGGCTGTTCTGCGTATGCTTCTTCAAAGAATTAAAAATGGGGAGAGTTTGGATATTATAATCAATAAATACCTTTCGGAAAAGGAAGAAGAACAGACTTTCGATTGGCGATATTACTTTGTAAAATATCCAGATATGTTACGAGGTGCTGATGGAGAACTGACATGGGACGATTCGAACGATTACATTTGTACTACGCTTAATAAGCATCAGTTCAACGGACAGCACTGGAATCCTTTCTTGAATGTAATATATCAGAATTTGTCAGATAAGTTGCGCGACAAAGATGGTAATGAAATTATTAGATTAGAAAATTATGGGGATGATTTGAATATTCTAAAACCTATTGCATCTATGGGTGCAACTGGTACAGGCTTTATCTATTATCATCAAGATACTAGTAAGCCATGGGATGTTGAGCAGGAGGATTCCCTTGACAAAGTAGATCGAGTTGCATTTGCCATAACCAAAATAAAGAAAATAGTTCAAGAAAACTTAAACGAACGTACACAATCATAGATAAGTGAAGTACAAGATCGGGACTACAGGAAAAGGATAGTATCTCACTTCTATTATGATTTGAAAGAATCAAGTAAACCCACTGTTTTTAGCGTTTATGCTAAATCTCAGCGGGTTTCTTGTTTTACTATAACATTCCCCAAACCATATTAGTAAGACGTTTGATGATTTGGGGAAAATAAACTATTTGCTAGCTTTTATCATAGCAATTACCCACAAATATGAATAATCTTCGAAATAATATAAAAACGAAGATAACCATTGGTAATTCCTTTGCCTCAGTGAGGAGTGCATTGTAGTCTCCATCATTTTTGAACTTGTCAAGACGGTCTGTTGCATCGGTAGTCTGGAGATACGCCACTGAAGCGTAATACATCGTTGGGGCTTTCTCTTGCTTCTGCTCAGCCTCTTGACTTTGTTCCTGGTCTATTTTCAGCTGCATGGCATCGATATGCTGGTTGAAAATGCTGTAGTAGGCATTGTCGCCATAGACAGGCTTAATAGGACAGATCCATCCGTTTTCCTTGATCATCTTATCCATAGCAGGGAAGGAGAAGTCATCACCCTGATTCAAAGGTCTGTTCACTCCTGCTGCTGCCTCCAGTTTCTTGTAGAGTTCCAGACGAGACTCCTGCAAGTTGGTCTGCGCCACATTAAACACATTGTAAACCTGCAGTTTAGGGGATACGTTATACTCCTTGCGTCGCTCCTAGGACATCAGGCGGTAGTCATCGTATTTGATTTTTTCCCTTGTCTCTTTGTTCACAACGGTGAAAGTCATGATGAGTAAACTCCCTAATTTTGTTTATGAAAATACAGAACTATGTTGGATGTCATAGTTTTATCCTTGGGTATCATTTGAGTATCACCTTCAGTATCATCTTGGGTGCCACTTTTGAGTGCCATCTTGGGTGCCATTTGAGGGACATTTAAAAAAACGAAATCCTTAATGACCTTAATGACCGGATTAAAGGGGATTGAAAAATGAAAATGACCCTTAATGACACTGACCCTTAATGATACCTGCGGAAATAAATAAACCGCTCCACCTATTTATATATATAGGAGGAGCGGTTGTAGTAGATAAAATCATCTCAAAAACTAATCACATGCAGATTTCATTCTGCTTTCCTGCATCTTACTTTCTGCTTTCCTGCTGCTTACATGCAGCTGGAAACGCCGAGCGAAGTGGCTATTGCGGTGAGAATGCTGATCGCAATCTGAATCACCATTTTCCAGGTATCCTTCTTCATAGACTTTTATCTTTTAGAAATTTACGTTGTCGCCGCCGCCGTCTTCACCTCCGGTATTGCCACCGCTGGTACCCTGGTCACCAGTGGTTCCGCTACCGCCAGCTCCCTGCGTTCCGCTGCCTTCTGTTCCGGTGGTTCCGCTGCCGCCAGCATTGCTGCCTCCGCCCTGGGTTCCGCCGCCAGTGGTTCCGTCGCCATCACCACCACCGTCAGGAGTAACAGGGACGTTGAGGTCCACATTGGTCTTGCCCTCCTTGATCGCCTTGATCACGGCTGCCTGAGCACTTCGGCTAGCCACGAGGTTGAATTCTGCGTCGTCGAGCAGGTTCTTGAACTGCTGACCTGGCTCCCACTGAACCTTCACGTTGGTGATGTTCTGCGCCGTAAACTTGTCGGCAGTCTCTGCGCCCTTGGAGCTGAGCAGGAGAGAGAAGTCGCCCAGATCGCCCAGTCGGATCTTCTTGCCTTCGAGCAGCATCTCTCTCATGCAGTCCACTGCCATGTAGAGGATGGCGCTGATGTCGGCTCTTGAATACACGCTGCCGTGAGAAGTGATGTGCTTGGCAAACTTCTCGATGGTCATCACATCGGTGTACTGCGAGATGGCGAACGCATTCTGCTTCTCGGTCTTCACCAGGTCGGTGTCCTTCTTGTCCGGCTCCTTGCCGTCCTTCTTAGCCTGGTTGATACGTGACTTTGCCTGGTTGATCTCAAGGAGGTTTGCGTTCACGCTGCGCATTACGATGCTGTAGTTAATCATACTCTGTTCTGTGTTTAAGAGTTCTCTGAATCACAACTACCCGGAAGCCCTCGTTCTGCCCCGATTCTGGGTCTTCATAGATGACCGGCGCCTGCCATCATTTAAGCCCAGCTGCGGTCTTCTATTATGACCGCCCTTAGGCACAATAGGCTGTTCCTTCGATTGCCGGTGCAAAGATACGAAATTTCGAAGGCGAAATCAAGTTTTTATCGAAATAAGATGGTAAAAATGGTGTAAGTAACTGATATACAGATATGTAACTATTGGCGATATTTACACGTTTCGTTTCAACCAGCATTTTCCTTTCGTTCTGAAGGTGGGCAGAAGCTTTTACGTCTTCTGGGTCATTTCGGGTCAAAGTCATTTCGGGTCATTTTCATTTTCGGGGCGCAAAGTTACTCATAGTATAATATAAATATATTTATATTATACTATGGCTGAAAATGACATTGCATTTTCAAAATGACCCGAAATGACTTTGACCCAAAATGACCCGATGTTGATTCTCGATTATATTTTTTGAAAAACTTTTATTAAGGTTTAAAGTGCTGGTAATTAAGTGGATAAATATTGTTTCTGCATCTAAGAATATTTCTCGTTGTATTTTTGAGAACTCCTTTTAGTTGTGGATTTCTTCTCTTTCTTCTCTTGTTTATGTGTTGCTTATCCTGTAAATACGTCAATATAATTCCGGAAAACAATCATTTTTCGCCCCTCCAACCTGCCTTTTACCCCAGTATTTTTACCCTTCTGCGGGGTAAAAAATGCCATCGGAGACACATTTTAGTGCTCCGAGAGCCAAATTCTACTAATAATTTTGCGAAAAACCATTTTTTCTCTCTTTCACTTTTCCGCTCAGATAATGCAATCTTTCATAACAAAGATAATATAAACATATTTTATAAAATTCTGAAAATATGCAAGATATGCGGCTATTGAGTAGAATATAATTGTTGATGTTTTGAGCGTTTGAAAAAAGCTATAAAAATCCCCTTTTTTTCGTGTTTTTGAAGGAATTTCTCATATTTTTTGTGTTAATCTATATAATTATGCCCGATTTCTCGCAATTATTTTGTAACTTTTGGGGGCGAATTCTGTGCATGGTGCGCAGGAAAACATAAATATTTAAAAATATACGGTGATGACAGAACAGCTGAAACAAGCCATTATAGAAAGTGGAAAGCAATATTTCCGCTCGTATTATCATACGAGGAGTTTGGTGAGTAAAACAAAAAGTAATAGGGAACGCACTGCGTTCCCTATTACCATTTTCTGTTATTTTACACGCAAATAATGAATGTCGTTGATTCTCAATTGGTTAAGTACTGATGTGCTATTTGTGAGCCGCTTTCCTTCTGAATGAAAAGACTGTTGATTATCAGCTACTTACGATTTTCGTGTTTTCACTTGGTTTCACTTGATTTCATTCATTTTGTATATTATATATCTTTACAAACACCCATTCTTTTTAGGGGTTGGAGATTTAACATGTTTAACCTTTGTAAACACTCAAAATCTGCCATCGTCAGCTGGCATTGGATGTCATCAGAATAGCCGCCAGGCGCAAGTCCATAGGAGGTGATCATCGTGATGAGTACCGTTTTCTCGGTGCCTGTTTCCCTGATGAAGGTCTCCCTTCGGTTGCGGATGCGGTTGTCCTCTTCTTCTGTAATAACGTAAGGGACGCTGGATTATTGCATCGTCTTGATAGGCGATAAAATCAATATATTCTGACATGTTTCTTTCTTTTTGCATAAATAACATTAAAAATCGTACTTCTTGTAAATGATTAGGGACGATTTTCATCCTTTTTTTGTATTTTTGCTATTCAATGTTGTAGAACGTCAATACAAAAAGAAACGGATAAGAGATATGGATGAAAATAATGTGCCTGAAATGCGTCCGACATTCGAAGAAATTCGAAAAGTGGATGGTAACGGGAAAGAATACTGGAGCTCACGTGATCTTTGTAATGCGATGGGCTATTCGGGATATTGGAAATTCCAGAATGTAATAGACAAAGCAATCAAGGTTGCCAGTGAAAAAGGTATGGATATAGATGACCATTTCAACCACGTGGTTGAAATGGTTAAGCTGGGTAGTGGATCGTTTCGCAAGGTCGAAGCTTTCCATCTATCCCGTATGGCCTGTATGATCATTTCTGAGAATGCTGATTCAAGGAAGTTATTGGTGAAGCAGGCAAGAGCCTATTTTTCTCAATCCGTATCTACAACCGAACTTATGCGGAACTCGCTGGAATCCAATATCTTACTATATAAAACTGCACAGGGTGAGACTCGCATTGAAGTGATTTTCAACAACGAAACTTTTTGGATGTCACAGAAAAAGATGGCTGCTTTGTTTGGTGTTGACGTAAGAACAATCAGCTATCATATTGGTCAGATTTACGAGACTGGAGAATTGGATAAAATGGCAACTATCCGAAAAATTGGGATAGTTCAAACCGAAGGAGAACGTGATGTTGAGCGTGCTCCATTGTTCTACAATCTTGATGTTATCATCGCTGTTGGTTATCGAGTGAACAGCTATCAGGCAACCCAATTCCGTATATGGGCAACTTCTGTATTGAAGGAGTTCATCATTAAGGGTTATGTCTTGGATGATGAACGTCTGAAACAAGGTAAGCACTTCGGCAAGGATTATTTTGACGATTTGCTGGAACGCATCCGTGAAATCCGCACTTCTGAACGCAGATACTACCAGAAGATAACTGATATTTATGCAGAGTGTAGTGCAGATTATGATGCAAAGGCTGAAAGTACCAAACTCTTCTATAAGATGGTGCAGAATATGATGCACCTGGCGGTTACCAATCATACGGCAGCCGAGATCGTCTATGAGCGAGCTGATGCGGAAATGCCTCACATGGGCTTGACTACATGGAAGAAAGCACCGGATGGAAGAGTTCAGAAATCTGATACGATAGTGGCAAAGAACTATCTTTCTGATGAAGAATTGTCTCAGCTCAACGCAATAACAACAAGTTTCCTGGATATCGCAGAATCTCGTGCAAGACGACACATTGTTACTACGATGGAGGATTGGAAGAATCGCCTGAAGCTGTTGCTTGAAACTATGGACTATGATGCTAAGAGTAGTGCAGGTAAGGTTTCGCAAGAAGAAGCCAGAGAAAAGGCTTATTCTGAGTATGAGAAATATAAGGTTATTCAAGACCGTTCCTATATCTCGGATTTCGACCGATTCAATAGTGGCAATGATGATGATACTCCATTGCTTCCATTTGATATTGATCAAAAAAATAGGGGTTGAGTATGGCGCTTGAATTATGTCATAGTAGTACCGTCTTATCTTATATAAGAAAAATAACGCAATGAAATGATCAAAATATTTAAAGACAATGAAAAGAATTATCGATAGTACATTAGTAATACTTTCTTTGATGTTGATCTTCGGTTGCAAGGAAAGTAAGGTGGGGCAGGGAAACCCTACCAAAGACAGTATGTCTATTGACACCGATAGTGTGATTTCGGGCAAAGTCTTTACCAAGCAAGATATTGCATCGGAAGATACGCTTAACGCTGTTATAAGAACACAATCTCCCAAGTCCAAGGATTTCGATTTTGAAGTATTTATTATGCGAGGGGAGAAAACTGTACAAATTATACCTTTCTCTTATCCAAAGGACGATACTTTTGACCCAAATGGTGGCCGGAAGGATAGCTGTCTGATGGCTGATGTGACGTTTGATGGCAATAAAGATCTGTTGGTATATTTGGGACAATTCGGAAATCAAGGTGTGGAATATTGGGATGCTTATGTCTGGAATGAAGTCAAGCAGAAGTTCTTGTTTGTTCCATCATTCCATGATATTCCCAATCCTACGCTTAACGAAAAAGAAAAGATTATTGAATCTTTCAGCCGTGGTTCTGCCGTTGATTATGAGTTTGGAAAATGGAAGTTCGAGAAAGGAGTGTTTGTACAAAAAGAACTTCTGTCACACCCTCCGAGAGAGTGTGAGTAGTGTTATTCTCCGTTCATCACCACTTCATGGCCTCCTGGGGAAGCAACAACTTCGTGCTTTCTCTAAAGGTATGGATTCAAAAAACAGACGCAACAAGTGATAAACAGATAGGGAACGCATTGCGTTCCCTATCTGTTTATCTATTACTTTCCGATGCAACATGTGGATGTTGCTGATAGTTAAGCTTTTATCTTTTAAACGGTACAACTACCCTTTTTACAAGTGCAGAGAAAATGAACAACAAATGTAATATGCTTATTCTCAGTCTGTTAGCGATGAAGTTGTACCGCTCCCTTTAGCCTTTTTTTGTAAGATTCTGTAAACAAATGCAATGCATTGTTTCTCAGCCTCTTCCGTTTCTTGTGTTACAGAACGCTTATCTGGTTGCAAAGATACAGATTTATATTGGATTAGAGCAAACTATTATCTTAAAAAATATTATTCCACAGTTGCTTTTTCGATAATTTTAATCGCACCACTTCATGTATCACAGTCAATGAGTTGCAGACAATGGGCAATGTGAACATGGTTTACATAATCTGAAAGCAGACAAGATACGCAAGCGCATATCGCATTACTTTGGCTTGCAACCAATTGTCTTAGAATCTTGGTTAACGTCTTTGACACTGTTACGAAATGCCTATTGCCACCATTCAAGAGCGTAGAACAAAGTAAGCTCCGTCATGCCTGTCTCTCCAAGAAGAAAACCTTTGTAGAGCAAACCAATCACTCACCAAATGACTATGATAAAGTGGCTTCTGACTCTATTGTTAAAGCACCATTGCAAACTGTACATGAACCAGAGGTTATTTGGAACGCCAATAGTGACAAACAAGATGAACGGCTACGATAATAAGCCTGTATTGATGAAATAACACAAGGAATAAAATAATCTTGAAATCTCATGCAAGTTTTTGATTTCTTTTGCGTTTATTGAATAGTTATAACCCTTTAATATCAAGAAGCGTATGAAAATTAGAATGATTCTTATGGCATTAGCAGCTTTGCTCTGTTTGGCAAGTTGTAGCGATGATGATTCTGGAATCCAACTCACTGAAGACGAAGTACTCGGTGATATAATTACTGGTAAGCAGATTGTTATTAACACTCTTACAAACCTATACCGATAGTGGCAGCAAGGTGAATGTTAATGGAGCTAAGGGTAAAGTATCAGCAACTTCTTTTGATGATAGTGTTGCCAAGGTTTCGTGTTCTTCAAATGAGTCAGAGAAGGAGATATACGTAAGTGGCGTTTCTGAGGGAAATGACATAGTTGGATCACGTTTTCTTTAAATGTAATTCCCTATGAGCTGACAGGGTATGGGTGTCAGAGGAGCTTTTGGCTAAGATACAGAGTCCTCGGAATTAAAAATGTGTTTGCAATGCAATATTTTTGCATTTTCGGTGTTTATTATTATGTAGAGAACAATTAAAATTAAAAAAAATGATGAATATAAATTTTTTCAGAATGCTGCTCATGACATTCCTCGCCGTGGCAGGACTGGCTGCTTGTAGCGATGATGATGAGCCTAAAGATTCAGTCAAAGAAATCAGGATGCTGGTGTCGGCAGAAACAGGCGTGACGTATGCGTGGGGCGATGATATGAAGAAAAACCCCATAGAGTGCTTGCTCGTCAAGACGGAAGGTGATTCCGAAGAATGGCAAGACCTTGGATTTAAACAGATAAAAGGCTTTACCTATGAACGCGGGCACGAATATTATCTCTCGGTAAAGCGCACAATCCTCGCCAATCCACCTGCGGATGCTTCCGACCGCAGATATGAACTTATCCGTGTTCTTCAAGACAGGCTTGTAGCTGACCCTGATATTCCGATTGACAAAGAGATAAAAACGGAAGCAGACATAGAATACTATGACTTGTGTCCTTTCGAAAAGTATGGCGTAGCTAGCACTATTGTAGTTGATGATGAAGGTAAAATAGATGGTAAAGTTGAATATGACAATGTTTCGCCGCTACCATCTTACGATAAGGCGCGTATATGGCTGGTAAATATCCTTGATCATAAAGACCCGAACTGGGTGAAATTCCATAGTGTGCCTTATCAAGCAACTTACTCGTATGTCATTTCACCCTTTACCGACAAAATTCGTCTGGTGCGTAACGAGTCATCCGGCCCGATGTTCAAGAATGTCGTTCCAGAAGACGAGTTTACACGTATCCGCTCCATGAACTCCGGCGAGGAGGTCAGATATGCGCTTATTCTTGCCAACGTCCATAAAAAGGGGCTTCAAAAGGTGGAATTTATCATAATAAAGAAATAATCATTACAGACTGATTCCCCCTCGCCCCCTATCAATCTTCTAATCATACCGACTTTCTGCAACATCGCCAACCTCATTGAGTGTGTGGCGATGTTTTATTTCATCAAATTGTTGTTGGTGTTCCGCATAATCACAGAGCCATGCGCCGATCACTTTCTGCTGTTCGGCGGTTTCGCTAATCACCAGTAGTGTGTTCTACAATGGGCAAGTTTATGATGCCTATACTTTCGTGTCCGACTTGATTAAGAGTGCGAAGAAACGTATTGTCCTTATCGACAACTATGTTGACGAGACTATACAGACATTGCTCAATAAAAGAGATAATAACGTGTCTGCAATCATCTACACTCAGCAGATAAGTCGTCAGTTCCAACTCGACATAGACCGTCATAATGCTCAATATGCACCGATTGATGTTGAAACATTCCGTTTATCACATGACCGCTTCCTTTGTATAGACGATGATGTATATCACATAGGTGCATCCATAAAGGACTTGGGCAAAAAGTGGTTTGGTTTCTCTAAGATGGAGATACTTACACCAGATGAATTGGTGGAACGAATCAATAGAGAGTAATCAATACGCAATATTTCAAGAATATAATATTAAAAATTACGAATTATGAAAAAAATACCATCTATAATAATTGTAGTTTGGGGAATAGCGGTATTATGTACACTATTCTTGAGTTCATGCAAGCGACCAGAGGTCTTAGACAATAGTACTCTTATAAATAGCGCAAGAAACGTGGCTTTGACCTTTGGTCCTGCGTATGTCCCATATTTTAAAGAGGCTAACGTATCGGATGTTCAAGTTTTCAAAAAGGAGGATTACGGAGGAGACGGCCGCCCTCAAATAATAAAAAAGATAGGAAGAAAGTTCTATACTGTAACTTTTACATATGATAGTACTGCCGTTAAATTTGATTTTGGATTTGCAGCAAGAGTCAGAATATGGAAAGATACAGGGGAACCATTAGATGTTATATTTGG